>Ga0206107_1000080_pt1 | contig 97841 bp, 91 predicted proteins | sample 2B0metagenome_FD_148652 | JGI IMG/M metagenome (GOLD analysis project Ga0206107, IMG submission 148652) | Enriched microbial communities from leaf-cutter ant dump, University of Wisconsin, Madison, United States - 2B0 | ecosystem: Environmental > Terrestrial > Nest > Insects nest > Nest dump...
TACGCTATTTTTTTACTTTGTAAACCCTTATTTTCATTCAGTTTTTACAAAGCTCGCTAAACTGCATCCCAATCCGAAGATTAAAACAGCCTGCTTGGCGAGGGCGCGAACTATAGGTACCCACCCCTTTCATTGCAAGCTTTTTTTGAGAGGATTTTTACTCTAGTTACGAATTAGGCTATTTGCCAATCAGAGCGAATATTTTTCAAACAACCTCAAACAAATGGTATTTTTTCTTACCTAATTTCGCCAAATAAAAACGCCCGAAAAACGATTTTGAGGCGGCAAAAGAATCCGCAGTTTGCATATTGTCATCAATGGATTTAGCCTCGCCATTAATGAAAACTGCATTGCGCACCAAAGCATCCTTTATCTGTTTGCCTGACACTGCCATTTCCGCATCAGCCAGAATTTGGGTTAGGGGAACTTCACCTATATCTGCACGAACCAGCTTCGAAGAAGGCAAGCCGTCCTGCTGCAACTGCTCGAAATCGGATTCACTTAAACCCATCAAATCATCACTGAACAATGCTTGGGTAATACGTTGAGCCCCCAGCAAGCCTGAGTCTCCATGCACCAGACGAGTCATCTCCTCTGCAAGGATGCGTTGCGCTTCCGGCTTGGCCTGACGAGCAATATCTTCTGCCTCTATTTCTGCAATGCGGTTAACGCTTAAGAAAGTGAAATAGCGTAGGAATTTGTAAACATCTGCATCTGCTGTATTTAGCCAAAATTGGTAAAAGGCATAGGGCGAGGTTTTAGAGGCGTCCAACCAGATTGTGCCGGTTTCAGTTTTGCCGAATTTAGTACCGTCCGCTTTGGTAACCAAAGGCATAGTCAAACCAAACACCTGCCCTCCATGCATTCGACGGGTAAGATCAATACCACCGGTGATATTACCCCACTGATCGCTGCCGCCAATTTGCAATGTGCACTGGTTGCGCTGGTATAACTCAGCGAAGTCGTAGGATTGCAGCAACATGTAAGTGAACTCGGTAAAGGAGATCCCCTCACCCTCTCGCTCAATGCGCTGTTTGACCGATTCCTTGTTAATCATGTTGTTAACAGAAAAGTGCTTGCCCACATCTCGCAAAAAGCTCAGCACATCGATCCCACCAACCCAATCCAGATTGTTAACGACGCCCGCAGAATTGGCACCGCAATCAAAATCTATAAAGCGCGAGACCTGGTCTCTCAACTTATCCACCCAGGACGCCACCACCTCAGGAGTATTAAGTTTGCGCTCTTGAGCCTTGAAGCTAGGGTCGCCAATCAGACCCGTGGCACCACCAACCAAGGCAATAGGTTTATGGCCCGCCAACTGGAAACGCTTGAGCATTAACAGTGGAACAAGACTGCCAATATGAAGGCTGTCGGCGGTTGGATCGAAACCGCAATAAAGGGTGCGACTTGCGGAATTGAGATGCTCAACTAAAGTATCACCACCAGTTACTTGTGCAATCAGGCCGCGCTCCTGCAACTCCTGTAAAAAACTCGTATCAATTGTCGTCATAGATCACCAAACCGATTTCGGATGCAAACCCTTCATAAATAAAAAAGCTGGCCACCATACCGTATCCGATGCCAAAAACAAGACCGAAACATGACCAAGTTACAAGAAAATGAATTTTAAAGATGTCTTTAGAAATATTTTCTGCTATAAAGATTAACCCAGAAACTAACATATAACCTCAGGTTAGCTTTTCTCTATGCACCTAATAATAAAAAGTTCAAAAAAAGTGCTGTGCACAGCCTTAGAACAAATTCCACGTGGTCATCTCATCGCTGCCGGCTCATTAGTCGCCAGCCTGATGGTTATTTTGGCATTGAATCCAAACCAGGCTCCTGAGGCAAATGCTGAAATTCTGGCACAAGAATTGAACCAGGGCTGGAAAACTGAAGAAGTTACTGCCGAAAACGCTACAGCACCCAATTTCTTATCGGTTAAAAATCAATCTCCATTACGTACAGACTCTACTACTGACTTTTCGTTTGCCGATGTAAACAATCTAGTTAATGCCGATGCAATTGCGCAGGAAGCCAAGCCCAAAACACCCGCTTTACAGCAACTCACGATTAAATCGGGGGATAACCTGTCCAGTGTATTTGCGCGTATGGGCTTGAATGATCGGGATATTTACGAACTGTTTGACGGCAATAAGAACGCAAAAGATTTACGCAACATCGCCCCAGGACAAAAAATGGAATTCCTGGTTGATAACCAGGGTAAACTGCAAGAACTCAAGTATTTCAAAAATAACCTCGATTCGCTGAAATTTACCCGCAACGAAACAGGCTTTACCAGCCAGCAAACCTCCCTAAAGCCCGATGTTAAACGCAGCTTCCGCCAAGGCACTATCAACAGCTCACTATTTTTAGCCGGTAAACAAGCGGGACTTCCCAATACCCTGACGATGGAACTTGCCAATATTTTTGGTTATGACATCGACTTTGCGCAAGACATCCAAAAAGGCGATAGCTTTAAGGTAATGTTTGAAGAACAGTATCTGGACAGCAAGAAAATCGGCACTGGCGCCATACTGTCTGCCGAGTTTACAAACGCTGGTAAAATCTACCGTGCCGTGCGCTATACGAATAAAGAAGGTATTACCCGTTACTACGCGCCGGACGGCAAAGGTCTGAATAAAGCCTTCTTGCGTATGCCGGTGGATTTTGCGCGTATCAGTTCGGGCTTTAGTCTTGGTCGCCTGCATCCTGTATTGAATACGATTCGCGCCCACAAAGGGACAGATTATGCGGCGGCAACCGGCACTCCCATTCGTGCAACTGGCGACGGCAAGGTTATATTTGCCGGGCGCAAAGGCGGATTCGGTAACTGTATCGTTATCCAACATGGTCAGGGTTATGAAACCCTTTACGGCCACATGAGTAAATTTGGTAAGGGAGTCTCTACCGGAACCCGCGTTTCCCAAGGCCAGGTTATTGGCTATGTCGGTATGACAGGTTTGGCTTCCGGTCCACACCTCCATTATGAATTCCATGTAAATGGCCAGGTTCGCAACCCGGTTACAGTTGATCTTCCCAAGTCCGTTGGTATTGCTGCCAATGAAAAAGATCGTTTTAATGCTGCAACGCAAACCCTGGTTGCTCAATTAGAAGACTTTAAAAACAGCAATTTGGCGATGGGTGAGAGCAACACCAAATCCAACTGATGGCAACGGCTGAGTATTACCTTGGCCTTATGTCGGGTACCAGTGCCGATGCGGTTGATGTGGCACTGGTAGATTTCGGAACACCTTTTCTTCGCCTGGTCGGCACCCATTCCACACCCCTGCCGTTTGATCTACGCACTTTAATTCATGCTCTTGCAAATCCAGGCGATAAAGAAATTGATCGAATGGGAGAGCTTGATCGGCAATTGGGTGAAGTCTTTGCTGATAGCATTAACCAATTACTCACGAAGTTTCAATTAAAGCCACAACAGATCATTGCTATTGGCAGTCACGGTCAAACAATTCGTCATCGCCCCCCCGGCACCTTGAAATATCCTTTTAGCCTGCAAATCGGCGATCCCAATACCATTGCAGAGCGTACCGGAATTACTACCGTTGCAGACTTCCGGCGTCGCGATATAGTCGCGGGTGGGCAAGGCGCGCCCCTGGTGCCAGCATTTCATCAGGCCATATTCCATAACCCGAATATCGACAGAGCCGTGGTCAATATAGGAGGCATGGCAAATATCACCTGGTTGCCCGCAAAGGGAGCAACCCTGGGCTTTGATACTGGCCCTGGAAATGTATTAATGGATGCATGGATTTTAAAGTCGCTTGGCAAAACTTATGACCTCAATGGCGATTGGGCCGCATCAGGAAAAGTGAACCAGGATTTATTGCAGGAGTTACTGGGCCATCCCTTTTTCAGCCGGCAAACACCCAAAAGTACAGGGCGGGAAGAGTTCCACCTGGATTGGCTGCATAACCATATTGTTTCCAAAAATATCGCAGCAGCCGATATACAAGCTACTTTATTGGCTCTCACGGCACATTCCATTGCGCAAGAAATCAATAAGCTCAGTTCCTATTGCGATGTTTTTATCTGCGGCGGCGGCGCATATAACCTCAAACTTATGGATGAATTGGCAAAACTTTTGCCGAATACAAAGCTGAATAGCACCGCCGTTTTAGGAATAGCACCTGAATGGATTGAAGCTATGGCGTTTGCCTGGCTCGCCAGGCAAACCATGATGCGTCAAACCGGTAACTTGAGGACAGTTACCGGTGCCGAAAGAGAAGTTATTCTAGGTGGGATTTATTGTGCGTAGATACGGGTTAACCTAAGTAACCACCAACGCCAGATATTTATATCGAAAAGGAAGAACCACAACCACAAGTACTGGATGCATTAGGGTTTTGGATCACAAATTTGGAACCTTGCAAACCCTCCTCATAATCTACCTTAGCACCCACTAAATAGGGATAGCTCATGGCATCCACTACCACCTTCACCCCATCTTTTTCAACAACTGAATCATCTTCTGCGACCGCCTCATCAAACGTAAAGCCATATTGAAAGCCTGAGCAGCCGCCGCCCGTCACATATACACGCAATTTAAGGTCCGGATTATCTTCTTCCTCAACCAGGCTTTTGACTTTTGCAATTGCGCTGTCCGTTACATAAACAACTTGGGGAATGAATATTTCAGCGGTGGCCATTTACAACTCCGAAGGGATTACAACGATGAGATTATCCCTTTACCCGACTATTTTAGTCAACTATTAAGCGCTTCCTGAGATTCGGGCGCAGTTGTATAGATGTCTTTGAAGACGCTTGCTTCCTTGTGTGCAGAGAACATCTGACCTTTTAATTGGGCTCCTTTCACCATTTCAATGGATTGATAATGGATCGTACCTTCAACTACCGCTTTGGCTGCTAATTCAAGGTGCTTGCTGGAACAGATAGTACCGCGAACATGGCCGTTGATAATGGCATTGGACACATGGATTTCACCTTCCACGACACCGGTCTCAGTAATTATCAGTTTGGCGGCTTTGCCTTCTTCTGCATATATATTGCCTTTAAGCTTACCTTCAAGATAAAAATCGCCGCTGAAATGAATATCGCCTGTCACTTTCGTTGCTGCGCACAACAATGAATGATGACTGGCAAAGGCTTTCTTCTTTTTAGAAATAAGCATTGCAAATAATCTCTATTTTAGGTTGGATGAAGATGTCGGCCAATCCAGCTCAGTGACTGCCAGCGGGGACACCTTCTTATCAGCTGTTTTGACAACCAACTCTACAGTTTGGGGAATAAAATCAACCGGAAATGCCAGGTCGCCCTGAAGTGTTTGGAAATACTTAAAATTCAACGGGATACTGGGAACAGTGACCTGTGATGATATTTGGTAAAGCGACAATTGCAAGCTTTTGCCAGCCTGCTGGCCGATAATCCGAAACTCCAGGAAACCCACAAAATCTGCTTCCTTGGTAGAAAGTTTCTGCACTATCAAGCTGTAATTGAAATGCCCCTTTTCTTTTAGGGGAAGCACAGTAAATATACCGAAGCTGATACCGAGCGGATTGGATTTCGCACCAGGCGACAACAAATCTTTATAAACCCGCAGATCACGCTCAGACGCATTTAATTGCGCTTTTTGAGCCATCACTTCCTGGCGCAGGTCTTCTATTGTCTGGCGATCAATCTCCGCACTTGTCCGCAACTGGGTTAGTTGTTGTGAAAGCCCTGCGGTTACCTGCTCTTGTTGTTTACCCAGGTGGGCTTCCTGGGCCTGGTACCTTTCGTTAGTGAGATAAACACCTAAAAAATAGCTGGCAGGTAAACAGGTAGCAAACACCAAAATCAACAGGCCCCAACGTACCAGGTGCGCCAGCGGACTATGGGGAATCACTCGCATCGGGGTGACTTTGCTACCTTTAACTGCCACGTTTATCTGCCTTATTATTTATAACTAAAGACGGCTCTGCGATAACCCTAAGGCAAGAGCGCGACCACATCCAAGCCGGCCGTCTCTTCAAAGCCAAACATGATATTCATATTTTGAATCGCCTGGCCTGATGCGCCCTTGGTGAGGTTATCAATCACCGACAAAACTACAATTGTGTCGCGGTTTTGTGGACGCAAAACCGAAATACGGCAGATATTGGAACCTTTGACACTACGGGTTTGGGGTAAGACACCCGCCGGTAATACATCTACAAAAGGCTCATTGGCATAACGCGCCTCATAAAGTGCCTGTAAGTCCGGCAGCTTGCTGGCATCCAGCGCTGTGGCGTAAAGCGTAGCGTGTATACCGCGAATGATCGGCAATAAATGCGGAACGAAAGTCAGGCTCGCAGGTGCTGCACCGGCAGGCTGGACATCGCGCAAACCCTGCTCAATTTCAGGTAAATGGCGATGGCCTGCTGCACCATAGGCTTTAAAGCTATCGCTGATTTCAGTAAGCAGGTTATCGATTTTACCCTGGCGCCCGGCACCGCTGGCACCGCTGGCGGCATTGGCGATCAAACGGGCCGGATCAACCAGATTATTCTCCAGCAAAGGCAGGAAACCCAATTGGGTAGCAGTTGGATAGCAACCAGGGCACGCAATCAGCTTGGCAGCTTTAATGGCCTTGCGGTTAACCTCAGGCAAGCCGTACACGGCCTGAGCTACCAGCTCCGGTGCGCCGTGTGGCTGGTTGTACCATTTTTCCCACAAGGGTACATCGCGAATCCTGAAATCAGCCGACAGGTCAATAATGCGTGCTTTCGTATTTATAAATGCGGGCATCATATTTTGTGCAACACCGTGTGGGGTGGCAAAAAATACGACATCCAGTTCGCCCAGTACCGCGACATCCGGCTCTGTAAAAGCAAGGTCTATATAGCCGCGCAAGCTGGGATACATATCAGCCACCTTTACACCAGCTTCAGCCCGGGAGGTAATAACTGCCACCTCAACATGAGGATGATTAACCAACAACCGTAGCAATTCGACCCCGGTGTAACCTGTACCGCCAACAATACCTGCCTTAATCACGTGTAACCCCTTCATTTGCCCAAGCTTAGTGTGCGTAATAGCGAATTTCCGGACTCTGCTGAAGCCCTGATCAGCACCCTATGATAAGAGCCTTGAGGCCAAACCGAAAGTGAAAATATGGCTCGATGAGTCAAGATGCCGATTTGCTAACGACACTTAGGACAGTTTTGATACACTGCCCGACCTATAACACCGCTTGCCTGCTAATTTATCAGCATACTTATGGCTGGCTTTAGCGCACAGTACCGGCTACCTGATTCCAGCACTGATATGATGTCTCTTTTATGATGTTTCTTTGGATCAAAGCGTTTCACATTGTTGCTGTCATCAGTTGGATGGCTGCGCTCTTTTATTTACCACGCCTGTTTGTTTACCACACCCTGAGTGAAGACCATATCAGCCGTGAGCGATTCAAAATCATGGAACGCAAGCTGTTGCGCGCTATTGCCAACCCGGCAATGATTGCCACTTTTATCCTGGGCGGCTGGATGAGTTATCTAGGTTGGAGCTATTATTCCACCCAAACCTGGTATTGGTGCAAGCTGGTATTAGTTGCAGTTTTGACCACCTATCACCATGTGTGCGTTGCTTATTTCAAACAATTACGTGATGACAGATGTACAAAAAGCCATGTGTTTTTTCGCTGGTTTAATGAATTTCCGGTATTACTATTGGTGGGAATTGTTATTTTGGTGGTTGTAAGGCCTTTTTAGGCCATCCAGTAGCAACCAGATTAATATCCATCTTTAATTAGAGTTACCATGAGATTCAAAAACATACATAACCTATACGCCATTACCGATTCCCAACTCATGCCAGGCGAAAGGCTATTTTCCGCTATAGAAGCTGCGCTTAAAGGTGGCTGCAAATTTGTACAATATCGCGACAAATCGCAAGATACCGAAAAGCGTTTTAACGAAGCGACCAAGCTCCTGGCACTCTGTAACCACTATCAGGCAAATCTGATTATTAATGATGACGTACAGCTCGCCCATCAAATACACGCCCAAGGTGTCCACCTTGGGCAAGATGATGGTGAAGTACAAACCGCACGGTTATTATTGGGCGACAGCGCGATTATAGGTGTGACCTGCCACGATTCGTTGGCGCTGGCAGAAAAAGCAGTTACAGATGGCGCAACTTATATTGCCTTCGGGCGATTTTTTGCATCAAAGACCAAACCTCACGCGCGTCCGGCGCCACTCAGTTTATTAACAGAGGCACGCGAAAAATTTCCAACCAGGTTCATCGTCGCTATTGGCGGCATCACCACTGAAAATGCTGGAAGCATTTTAAAGGCAGGCGCCGATATGATTGCTGTTTGCCACAGCTTATTTGCCGCGGATGATATTGAAGCAAAGGCAAGGTCATTCTGTATAGTCTCACCCACTTGCTTATAGGAGAGGATGGGGGCGGGAAATTCGATCTAGCCTCACTATCCCGGCTCTCCCTCAGCCTATGGAAGAGGGCGTTAAAATATCGAACATCGTTACCAATACATTTATTTAGCGAACTATTTTATGACCCGTTCTGAAGAATTATTTGCACAAGCCCAGGTACGCATTCCAGGCGGCGTAAACTCGCCTGTTCGCGCTTTTCGAGCAGTAGGTGGCACACCGATTTTTTTTGAGAAAGCCCAAGGCGCCTATGCCTGGGATGCTGACGGCCAACGCTATATTGATTACGTACAATCCTGGGGACCGATGGTATTAGGTCATGCGCATCCCGATGTTATCCAGGCTGTTATAGACACCGCGCAATTTGGCTTGAGTTTTGGTGCGCCGACGGAGCGCGAAACGACTCTCGCTGAAAAACTTTGCACCCTCATGCCCGGTATGGATATGGTGCGCTTTGTAAGCTCCGGTACCGAAGCTACCATGAGCGCCATTCGCCTTGCCCGTGCATTTACCGGCCGGGATAAAATCATTAAATTTGAAGGCTGCTATCACGGCCATTCGGATTCTTTGTTGATTAAAGCCGGTTCAGGCGCCCTCACCATGGGCGTACCCAGCTCGCCTGGTGTACCTGCAGTACTGGCAGACCATACCCTTACCCTGGATTACAATGATTCACAACAAGTTCACGATTGCTTTGCAGAACATGGCGATAAAATTGCCTGTATTATCGTTGAACCCGTTGTGGGCAACATGAATTGCGTACCGCCTGTCGCTGGTTTTTTAGAGACCTTGCGCGCAGTTTGTGATCAATATGGCAGCCTGCTTATTCTCGATGAAGTTATGACCGGCTTTCGCGTAAGCCATCAGGGTGCGCAGGGTTATTACAATATCAGGGCCGATATTACTACCCTTGGCAAGGTTATCGGCGGTGGTATGCCTGTTGGCGCCTTTGGTGGTCGCCGCGATGTTATGCAGATGATTGCACCCTCCGGCCCTGTCTACCAGGCTGGAACCCTGTCGGGCAACCCTGTCGCTATGGCTGCCGGACTGAAAACCCTGGAGTTACTTGAGCAACCCGGCTTTTACCACAACCTGTGCGTACGCACGACTCAGTTAGTAGAGGGTCTGCAAAAACTTGCAGATGATCAAGGCATTCCCTTCACCACCAATCACGTGGGCAGCATGTTTGGTTTTTTCTTTACCCATGAAGAAAAAGTAACCAATTTTAAACAGGTAATGGCCTGTGATATTCCGCGCTTTAATAAATTTTTTCATGGCATGTTAAAGCGCGGAATTTATTTTGCTCCCGCGTCTTACGAAGCAGGTTTTATATCGGGTGCGCATACCACAGAAGATATTCAAGCCACGCTGGCGGCGGCGAAAGAAGTGTTTACTGAACTTATTGCTATTTAACCTAATACAATAAATTTTTAATAAAATTTTTGAATACCCAAAATCTTTTTAGGCGTATGCCATGGGTTTTAACAAAAAAGATTTACATTACTATTTGACCTATTTATTACAGAAATTTATTTTTGTCGGATATTTATTCAAAAAAGTATATAAGCCCAAAAATTACCATTTCAAAATATTGCTAATCCAGATCACGTTTTAAAAACACATTTCACAAATATCTCTTACACTTACAAAAGTTGCTTGGTGTCGGTTTGAACGCCGCCAAGCGTAGTACTTTGGCAATAGGAAGTGGGGGAATACCATGCTCAAACAGAAAGGATCTACTCGGTTAGGTGAAATTCTCATCAGCAAAGGATTAATTACTCCTGCCCAGCTCGCTATAGCCACACACGAACAAACAAAACGAAATCGTTTACTGAATGTAGCTGATTCCAAAGCACCACATGCAGTAAAAATTGGTGAAATACTGGTCGAATTTGGGTTTATCGATCAGCTGGATTTAAAACGTGGATTAAATTGGCAGCAACGGCTGCGTCACGTATCAATCGCCATGGCTTTATGTGCACCTTTTATGGCATTTGCACCCAGTGCGAGTGCTGCAGTTTCCTCTACATCCTCCTCCGTATCGACCTCCAGCAATTCAAAATCAGTCTTTATCGAAGCTGAAAATTATTCAACGATGAGCGGTGTTTTTAACCAATCAACAACGGATACCGGAGGCGGGCAAAACGTTGCCAACCTTAACCAGGGTGATTGGATGTCCTATACCAACACGGCTGTTATTGTGCCTGAAACCGGTACTTATACCGTCACTTATCGCGTAGCAGCGACCAACAGCAATTCAACGTTTGAATTACGTGAAGCAAGTAACGACGCCGTCCTGGATAAAGTCAGTGTGCCCAACACCGGTGGCTGGCAAACCTGGGTAAACGTTACCCGTACAATCACACTTACCAAAGGCACACACAGTTTTAAAGTTTACGGCACATCAGGGAACCTCAATATCAATTGGTTCAAAATTGACAATGTCACGCTGGCTTCAGCTGCCACCAGCTCCAGCAGTTCAAGCTCAAGTACACCCGCAGCCAATAAAGTAAATCCGTTTTCCTTAACAATCCAGGCTGAAAGCTATGTAAGCATGGGCGGGGTTTTCAACCAGGCCACAACCGATACGGGTGGCGGGCAGAATGTTGCCAACCTCAACCAGGATGACTGGATGTCTTACACTAACAGTACCGTTGTAGTACCGGAAACAGGTACCTATACATTTACCTATCGCGTAGCGACAACCAATAGCAATTCCAGTTTTGAATTACGGGAAGCAAGTACTGATGCAGTACTGGACAAGGTAAATCTACCCAATACTACCGGCTGGCAAACCTGGGTCGATGTCACCCGCACAGTCACTCTGACCAAGGGGACTCATAGCTTTAAAATCTATGGTGTATCGGGAAACATGAATATTAACTGGTTTAAGATTGAGAACGCCCCGACAGCATCGGTCGCCTCAAGCTCCAAAAGTTCAGCCAGCAGCAGCTCCGCGAGCAGTATTGCCAGCTTCCAGCCGTTAACCGTCCAGGTTGAAAATTATGCAAATATGAGCGGCGTTTTCAATCAAGCCACAACCGATACCGGCGGAGGCCAAAATATTGCCAACCTAAACCAGGATGATTGGATGTCCTTCTCCAATGTTTCCGTGAATATTCCGGTGACCGGTGCCTATACATTTACCTACCGCATAGCAACCACCAACGGTACCTCCAGCTTTACCTTAAGGGAAGACAGCAATGGTGCAATCCTTGACACCGTCAGCGTACCCAACACGAGTGGATGGCAAAACTGGGTCAACGTTGTACGCCAGGTAACCCTTACCAAAGGGGTACACACGTTCCGTATTTACGGAGCATCAGGCAACATCAATATGAACTGGTTTAAGATCGAGCAAGTCAATGCACAAAATTCAGCAGCAGGCACAGCAGGTAACCCATCATCTACTCCCACTTCATCATCAAGCTCATCGGTAAAATCCACAGCAGCAGTCTCGTCGGCTGCATCATCTGCACCTTCGGCGAATGCCAGCTCTAGTACAGCCGCTAAGAACTCGTCAAGCAGCACAGCAACACAGCCAGCCGGCCCCGTCGCCCTGAGTTGGGCACCTCCAATCCAACGGGAAAATGGCAAAAATCTCGATATTACTGAATTAGGTGGCTACGAAATTCGTTACAAAAAAGAAGACGATGCCAACTATACCTACGTCACTATTAAGGATGCATTTACAGATCAGTATCGCTTTTCATGGTTGGAAGGCAACTACGAATTCCAGATTGCAGCCTTTGATAAGAACGGAATTTACAGCAATTTCGCCGATTTGCGCCCCAAGTACCTCTAAAACCACATGCCTGGAAAAACCGACGATAAAAAAAGCGGGCCTGACGGCCCGCTAAGCGTGCAACCCCTTAGGGATTTGAAAAGCCTGAATCGCTGATCCAAGCAAAAATATTGAGCGCCTGGCACTGAATCGATTAAGCCAAATGCAATGGCCTGTTTGCGCAACCAGATATTTCAGAGTGCTGCTAAAAATACGGGCTTGCAAATGTGTCCTTCACTATCCACCCGTTAATCACTGTAAATCTCCTGTTCACAGCGTGCATTTACTGAAATACAGTTAATTTGCAATAGAAAAAATCAACTAACACCGCCAGCAATCACTCTTTTAAAAAACGCAATGATTGCGCTAACAGAACAATACCAAAAAAAGGCCTTGCTGCCAACTACCCGCAAGGCTTTTTCTCAATAATGAAACATCCGTCACGTTTAGATATAAAACGCAACCCTAAAACGACCCTAAGGCGTTAAATCATATATCTCCCAAAGCGGCTCAGAATCAATAAACCAAGTGTTGCAAGGCGTCCGGCTTGTCTGTAAAAACCCCGTCCACACCCATAGTATGCAGCCGGCGCCAGTCATCCTCATGGTTGACTGTATACACCCAATTCTTCAAGCCTCGCTTGCGCGCATCTGCCATCAGCTCGGAAGTAATAAAACTGAGATGGGTATTAAAAGCGTAAGCTTGCAAAGGTTCGCAACATTGGGCGTAATCCAGGGGAATGCCTTCTATAAGCACTGCCCGTTTTACGGTCGGCATTAATTGCAGTGCTTGAAATAACTGCTGATGATCAAAACTCGATATAAGGTAGTGATCCAATCCTAAATGATGATCGCGTACAAATGTCTCAAGTTGGTGCTTTAAAACCAGGACACAATTGGGGCCCTTAATTTCGATATTCAGCATCGCACGATCCTTCACAAGTGCGAGCACATCAAGCAGCCTGGGCAAAGGTTCACCGTTTGCCAGACGTTGTTCATTCAGATAGCTCAATGGCAGGTCGGTAATAATTCCCTGCCCTGATACAACGCGCCCTAAACGCCGGTCGTGAGTCACGAACAATTGGCCGTCTATCTGGTAAATGTCAATTTCCACTGCGTCTACACCAGCCTCCAGAGCACGGGCAATGGCGGCTAAACTATTCTCGGGCAAAGGGTCGTCATTCATCAAGGGACCGCCACGATGGGCAATGCAAGTCAATCGAGACATAATATTCCTAATATTCACCACAGGTTAAGGCTAAAGTTTTATACTGCGCAGGTATTTAATTGCTGGGCATGGAGTATGGCAGCGCCGTAAAACTTCAGCAATTGTCGCTAAAATTCTGCAGCTAAAGAGTGAATGTTTCTGTGTTATCCCTACATACCATTGATGAAAAAATTATGAGCGAAAGCCTGGCAACCAAACTTTTATTGGTATGCGCGACCATAATCGTGTTTTATCTGGCGGCGCGGCTACTCAATAAAATTATTCGCGATGTCAGTATACGCAAAGCCTTGGGAGACGGTCGGCTGCCTTACATCACCAAGTTGATGAATATAGGCATGGTGTTTTGTTGCATTGTTGTCGTCTGCCTGTTACTTGGGCTTGGCTACAGCGAAGTTTCTGTTTTCCTTTCATCGATATTTGCGGTAGTCGGCATCGGCTTATTTGCCCAGTGGTCAATTCTCAGTAACGTCACCGCCAGTATGATTATTTTTTTCGGTTTTCCCTATCGCATTGGAGATAGCATTAAAATTGCCGATAAGGACGAAGATATTCGCGGTGTCATTGAAAAGATCAGCATGTTCCATGTTATTTTGCGCCGCCACGACGGCAACATGATTACCTATCCTAACTCCATGTTGCTACAAAAAGCTGTGATTAAAATCGACCATCCGCTTGAAGCTGCCACAACAGAAGAACCTGACCATATCACCAGCAGCGACAAAAAAGATCACGGTTACTTTAAAAGCCTTACAACAGTTCGCGATTGATCATTGATTTGTCATCATCATTTCCGAAACAGAAATGATGATGTATTAACTATAATACCGAGACAATTGCCTTACTGACGTAATCCATTTTTTCCAATGTCAAACCTGCAACACTAATGCGGCTGGTATCCGTCATATAGATACTGTAATCATTTTTGAGTTTATGTACCTGCTCAACGCTTAACCCTAAAAATGAAAACATGCCGCGCTCGTTGGCGATAAAGCTGAAATCGCGTTGCGCTTGCCGTTGGTTCAAGGATTGCACCAGCTGCACCCTTAAGCCCGCAATACGCTCACGCATAAGCGTCAATTCATCGCTCCACAGCTTGGTCAATTCAGTGCTGTGTAAAACAATATCCACCAGTGCCGCACCATGTGCAGGCGGCATGGAATAAATGGAGCGCGCCACACTGAGCAGATTACTGAGACCCGCGTTAGCTTGTTGTTCGTCGGCAAATACAAAACTCAATGCTGCTGTGCGCTCACGATACAAACCAAAATTTTTGGAGAAAGACGTAGCGACAACCACTTCGGGCAAGCGCGCCGATAACAGACGAAGACCGTAAGTATCTTCCTCCAAACCTTCACCAAAACCTTGATAAGCCATATCCACAAATGGAATTAAACCATTGGTTTCACACAGGTCTGCAATTTGATTCCACTGCTCGCGCGTCAGATCGGCACCACTGGGGTTATGGCAACATGCATGGAGCAGTACCAAGTCACCGCGTGGTGCTTGTTTGAGTGTATCCATCATGGCGACAACGTTAATGCTGTGGGAGGCATAGTCGTAGTATGGATACTCATGCAGTTTTAAACCGGCGCTACCCAGCAGCGGGATATGGTTAGCCCAGGTCGGAATGCTTACCCACAAACTAGCACCTGGCTTTGCCCGCTGAATCAACTCCGCCGCGACACGGAGCGCACCGCAACCACCCGGCGTTTGCACGGTACGAACACGGTTGGCCTCCACCGCCGGATGGCCTTCACCAAACACCAAGGTGGTAGAAGCTTCATTCGCGCCGGGGTAACCGGCTGGCGGAGTATAAGCCTTGGTCGTTTCTTGTTTGAAACGAATTTTTTCGGCCTCTGCAACCGCCGCCATAATGGGGGTTACTCCCGCGTCGTTTTTATAGACACCCACACCCAAATCAACTTTCAATGGATTGGTATCTTTCGCATAAGCAATACTTAAACCGAGGATCGGATCGTTAGGTAGCAAAGGCAAGGTTTCAAACATGGCGACATCCGGATATGAGTGGCGTTGGGAGGGCGAGATTATACACTTGGAACAGAATTTTTCAGCTTTCACAATTAAAGAAGCACGGGGAAAATAGTGCACAATGGGTATAGAAGCCTCTTCAAACCTGTTACTATTTTTAACCCTATATCTATTTTTTAAGGAATGTCAGGAACATAAATGCGTACGATCATATTAATCATTTCATTATTCCTTGCGCTTCCATCCCACGCCCATATTGTTAAAACCCCGCAACAAGATGAAACATTGGATGAAGCCGTAAACGCTTTAATTCTGCTACTGCAAGATAGTGGATAATCAGCTGGTGCCAGGTTTACGGTCATCAATAAATTGCACCGACGCTTGTTAACAACAAGAATGTACAATTATTTGATTAGGAATTTCGCGCCTCCAAATACGCCCTGCGCGCTAATGCCAGGGCACCTGTGATGCCCGCATCGCCACCCAGTGCGGTGGGAATTATGTAGCGATCCATATCATTCAAAGCGACATCATGCGCATAACCACTGAGCATTTTCTTCAGGTTCGCGCGGATTTTAGGATAGAGAAAATCGCGCTTCATAACTCCGCCGCCAAAGATGATTTTTTCAGGCGCATACATCCAGGTAAGATTGACACACATAATCGCAAGGTAATGCGCCTCCAAATCCCAGGCGGGATGTTCAGGTGGCAAATTTTTTGGATGAGTCTGCCAGCGCTTATAAACCGCCGTGCCCGACGCCAGGCCCTCCAGACAATTACCGTGGAATGAGCAGCCACCGGGGAACGCTTTGTCTTCATCGGCTTGGGGAATCATCATATGGCCGACCTCAGGATGACTGATGCCCTGCATTAATTTGCCGCCCGCGAAAATCCCCGCCCCGATTCCTGTACCTACGGTGACATAGACAAAATTCTCACAATCGACTGCCGCACCTTCAGTGAACTCACCCAGGGCAGAGCTATTTACATCGGTTTCTATCTCAACCAATACATTGAGCGCTTCTTTAAAATAGCCAATGAGATTGATATTAGACCAGCCAGGACGCGGGGTTTTAGTGATGTATCCATAGGTAGGTGAACGGCGATTCAGATCAAGCGGTCCGAAAGAAACTATGCCCAAAGCTGCCAATTGGCCGAACTGGGATGGAGTTTCAATAAAGAAGGCCTTGGCGGCAGCAAGGGTTTCCTCTGCGGTAGTGGTGGGAATATCCAAACGCGCCCGGATAAATCCGCGAGAATCAGCCAATACACAAATAAACCTGGTTCCACCAGCCTCTAAACCGCCAAACAACGGTTGTGCCTCCTGTTGCGACTGACTCATAGCTACACCTCATTCAACTAGCTTGCCTAGAGTGTAGAACATTGAGCCAAAACCACAGGAATTAACCTGCGCACTTTCAAAAAGGCCCCTATTTATACCTTTTGCCGGATTTACCTAATTAAACGACACTGGGCCCAACCTTTCTTGCCTTAAATAAAAATATTACAGTATTAATAATTTCCTCCCCACTACGTTCAACTATCCTCATCTGCTTCCTTTAACAACCTTGGTTTTACTAATTTCAGCGCTGTTTCTTTCCTGAATCAGGAGTACCGGCAGGCGGCTGGTGCAGGATAAAATACAAGGGAAATCACTATGCCTGGAGGCCTGACAATATTATCGAATTATTTTATAAACAGTGAAACCACACCCATCAGGCTGACACTCAATAAACTTATCCCCAGTACACGGTAAAAAATTTTGGGATCGCCATCCACAATTTTTTGGTGGAAGCGCAAGCCAATCAAATGTCCCAGGGTCGCGCAAGGTAACAACCAGACATGATGGATAAGCTGTAAATCTACGCCGGCAATTAAAAAGGCTGTCATTTTTATAACAACCAAAATAAACCACAATACAAATAAGGTATCACGCAGCTGGTATTTAGATACATGAGTCGCAAATACCGAAATAATCAGAGGTGCGCCTATAAGCGATGTACCGCTGATATAAGCACCCAGCACCAGAAAAAAATTATCCAGCCACTTGCTCGTACTTTTAAAAGGCTTATTCAATATATAAGTAATTGCATAGACCGACACAATGACAAAAATAATACCTGTCATAACGCTGGCAGGAATAGTCAGCAAACCTGCTACACCTATCAACTTGGGCACGATCATGACCTTCATGGATTTTTTTAAATAAGACCAATCAATGGTACCGCTTTCACCAGCTTCTGCCATGCCGTTTAAATGCTGCTGGCGATGCTTTTGGTAGTTTTGCCATACCGTAATTGACGAAAAAAATAACAAATGCACGGCAATGATCGGCAGGTAGACCAGCGGGCGATTATCAATCAACAGCAAAAATGGCAATGACATGACTGCCCCGCCAAAACCCAAGCCTGAGCGAACAAATCCGCTCCATACAAACACTACCGCTATCAACACATATTGATAGGCATCCAATTCAGACATAACAGGATTCTCTTGCGTAATTGTTGTGCAATTTTCTATCGCTATTTGTGATTAGATAATCAGGCAATGCATATCTGGAATTGCACAAAGACTGTGGATGCTACGCGAGAACCTGAACAGAGTGAAGTTTAACGGGTCAATGCCGTGATTCTGCTGCAAAAGCTGCGCAGTTGAACAAATAAAGTCCACACATTATTTACGACTACTGTATCAATTTATTAATGAGGAAATATTATGAGCAAAAGATTATCGCGAATTTTAGCTGCTATGACCTGCGCCGCTTCACTGAGTGTTTATGCAGCCGATTCAGATTCCCAACAACACAGAGGCTATAAACAACCACCGCAAGCAGCCTTGGACGCTTGCAAAAATTCCACTGAAAGTGCTACCTGTCAATTTACCGGTCCTAACAATGAAACTGTGTCTGGTACCTGTGCAGCGCCTCGTAATAGTGAAGACAAGTCAACCCTGGTATGCCGCCCCGACCGCAAAGACTGGAAACCTAAAGAAAGCGGCGAGAAAGATCACTCACACCACTGATCCTGACGCCACTAGCTTGCGGGGCGGTACCCCGCAAGCCTTCCTTTTTTAGGGGATTGCTATATATTGCCAAGCTCTCTTTCGTTGTACGCTTCGGTAATCGTTGTGATCCCATCCGCCTCACCTTCCAACATTTTTACCCAAACCCTTCAGGAATGGAAACACCTGGTTCACCTGGGTGCGCCTATTATGGTGGCGCAACTTGCCCAGATGGCGAATGGCGTGGTGGATACCATGATGGCCGGACATGCCAGCGCCCGCGATCTTGCAGCGGTGGGTATAGGTACGGGTATTTGGGGACCGGTGCTACTCTTTTTTATCGGTGTATTAAGCGCATTACAACCGTTGATTTCCGGGCATCGCGGTGCGGGACATTATGTGCGCATCATGCCGGTAACCTGGCAGGGCTTGTACATTGCCATGGTCGGCGCCGTAATCATGGCTGCCATCCTGACCCATGTACGCCCTATATTCGTATTGTTGCAACTGGATGCCGAAACCACCGATATCGCCCAAGGCTATCTCGACGCCCTCGCCTGGGGAATTCCCGCTGTACTCTTGCTTAACTCCCTGCGCGGCCTGACCGATGGTATGGGCCAGACGCGCATCATTATGGTGTTTTTCCTGATAAGTACAGTTTTAAATATCCCGTTCAATTACCTCTTTATTTTTGGGTTTTCAATCGGCGATTGGCAGGTGGCTGCTATGGGCGGTGTTGGTTGCGGTTGGGCGACAGCGCTCTCAAACTGGATTGCCGTTGTAGCATTGCTGGTTTATTTAAATCGCAGCAAAAGCTATAGGGAATTTCATTTGATAGGAGATTGGGCCAAGCCAGACTGGAATGAAATTAAGCATATTCTGCAACTTGGCCTGCCCATAGGCTTAACCATGTTTGTCGAAGTGAGTATGTTTTGTGCGATTGCGCTTTTCCTGTCACCGCTTGGGCCCAATGTCATTGCCGGCCATCAGGTAGTGCTCAACGCTGTCTCTTTATTTTTTATGGTTCCGCTGAGCCTGGGCATGGCAATTACCCTGCGCATCAGTTTTTTAACTGGCGCCGGGGAACATCACAAAGCACACCTTTTGGCACGCAGTGCAATATTCCTCTGTTTAGGAATTGCCTGTGTCAATGCGCCCATTTTATTTTTCGGCCGTGAATTTATTACTTCGCTTTACACCACAGACCTTGAGGTACGTATTATTGCCGTACATCTTTTTACCCTGGCAGCAATATTCCAGATAGCCGATATTACCCAGGTCACTATGATCAACGTATTACGCGGCTATAAAGACACCAAAATACCCATGTTCATTATGTTATTTTCATTTTGGTGTCTGTGTTTGCCTCTCGGTTTTATCCTCACCTTTAAGGGTTGGATAAGTGGCCCCATGGGCGCCGCCGGTTTTTGGACAGCATTGATTATTGGGTTAAGTTGTGCGGCCTGCTTGCTGACCTACAGGGTTTTTCGGTTTAAGGTACCGTCCCAGCTATTCAAATAAACGAGTGCATTATGGCTAAAATTGAATTCTCCAAACCCGAAAAAGAACTGGTCATCCGCAAGGTCCAGCTATATTTCAGGAATGAACTTGACCAGGAGCTTGGCCAGTTTGATGCTGAATTCCTTCTCGATTTCTTTGCCGAGGAAATTGGCTCCTACTTTTACAATCGCGGCGTGCGCGATGCGCAATCGGTAATTGAAGCCAAGGTTGCCGATATTGCCGATGCGCTCTATGAAATTGAAAAATCCACTGATTTTGTGCGCGGATAAGTCGTTGGGCGCTTTGCGGATATATAGATACTTCATTGACTGGCTCATCGCCATTTAATCCCGAAGGTGATCAAGCAATTTTTCACAGATTCTTATAAATTCCCAGACCATGTAAAACCCGCTCACACAACGCTTGGGGGCTGCGGGAAATCAGTTCTTCCGGGATCTCAAATTTTTGCGTCAACCGCACATGGTTTTCGAAACCGTAAGACACCATATAAGGGTGCATACCCGTGTTAATGGTAGCCACATAATCTTTGTTTTCATCCCCGCACACGCCGGCGCGCGCCGGGTTTATACCAAACTTTTCGCGTAGCGCACGAAAATGTTGCGTTTTTTTCTCTTCCAACGGTACATGCACAACAAAATCCAAATCATTAAGATTAATATCGTGGCGGATAAAAAGCTGGCGCAAGGTTTCCAACGGCTCATTGGTAATATTACGCGTCACCAAACCCACAACTACATCAGGCGCGGCAATCAAGGTGTGAATAAAATCGGAAATGCCCGGGTATAGAGCCGCATGCTCGCGATAAACCTCAGTCAAGGTAGCAACAATGTGCTGGCGATTCTGTTTGGTAATATTTTTGCGAAGATTGGCAGGAAACTCTTTAATACCGCCCAGGTATTTAAAAATATGGTGGCGCTTCTGAAAACTTTCCTCATCGCCAAGGTTCATTCCATGCTGGGAAAATGTTTTTTCAATTGCACTGTAAGCGTCAATAGTGGTGCCGTCGGCATCCAGAATAATTAATTTTTTGCTGCTGTAAGTCATGCATCCAACCGCACTTATCACTGTTACTGCGTACCAGTATATGAAGCAATTGTGACAATTTAAGGAACTGGCTGTAAACGCGGACAGCGAAGGTCATTTCATTGACTGGCAGGATAAAAGCGCATCCGGTAAATCGGCAACAGAGTTAAGAACCCAGTCTGGTTTAACGCTAGATGCATCGCAATAGGCCTGCCGGAATTTTCCGGTTTTGACGAGGCAACCGCGCATCCCCAGCAATTGGGCGCCGCCGACATCGCTATCGATATCATCACCGACCATCAGCGCCTCAGCAGCATTCACACCCGCCGAATCAAGCACCCGCTGGAAAAAATCAGCATTGGGTTTACCCATAATGCGAGCCTGCTTGCTACAGACATATTCCAGACCGGCAACAAAAAAACCTATGTCAGCCTTTAGGCCAGTTTCTGTCTGCCAGAAGCGGTTTTTGTGTAAAGCGATTAATTCGGCACCTTTATGCAGCACATTGAACAGGCGATTGATTAAGGGCAAATCCCAACGCTCGCCAATATCCCCGAGAACAACATAATCCGGCATTGCCTCATCCAGTTCGAACTCAGCAAAATCTGGCTGTATGGCATCTGCGACGACCGGCCATATACGCACCGGACGGCCGAGTTCTCGCTGGATAGATTGTAATTCGAGCCTTGCGCCAACCGGTGCACTGATCAGTTCCTCTGCACCAAGGTTAAACCCGAAGATTGCCATCTGCGCGAGTAAATCTGCATGGGATTTGGTGGTGGTATTGGTGAGGAAACGCAATATAAAACCCTGATCACGTAAACGGGCAATGCATTTTACTGCCCCGGGAATTTCCTGCTTATCTACATACAAAGTGCCGTCAAGATCGAGCATGATAAGTTTGCAATGCGTTGCCATAGTGGCCTCCATTCAGGGCGCTATTAAAAACAAAGCATATATTGAACCAATCTCTATAACAGCCACTCTCAACCCCCGGCTTGATTCATGGCAACTTTACAGTGGGCTTTTAAGCCATCTTCTATAGAGACATCGTGAGAATGGCACTTTGATCGACAAATAGCATCGCAAAAATTGTAATAATAATCATCTCACTATTGAGATGATTAACAAAACAGCAGGAATACACTACCATTTAAACTCCGCTTTTTAACAACGATAAAGTAGCTAAAGGAATTTTATGAAGCCTCTCCTGAAGATTATCAGCATCACTGCCCTGCTCCTGAGTTTACCCGCCTTTGCGCAAGTCACTGTCACTGCCAATCCTGATCACAAAACCATGTTGGCAAGCAAAGATCCAAAACTCGCCGCCAACAAAAAATTAGTCTACGACTTTTGGCGCGAAGTCTTTGAAGCCGGCCATATGGAACTGGCAGACAAATATATGGCAGAAACTTATATTCAACATAACCCCACCGTAGCCACTGGCCGCAAAGCGTTTGTGGATTTCTTCAGCCAATTTAAAACGCCACAACCCATCGCTGATAGAGTCAGCGCCCCTTTGGTGTCTATTACCGCCGAAAGTGACTTGGTCACGCTGGCATTTGTGTCTGAACAAAAGGATCCTAAAGACCCCACAAAAACCTACACCACAACCTGGTTTGACATGTTCCGAATCGAAAATGGAAAAATTGCAGAACATTGGGATGCAATGACCAAATAATTTAATTTCTGCCTGCTGCACTTATAGAAATTTGCGAGTGCAGCCTTTCTCCACAATAGCGTAATGCCAAAACACTAAAATTTTCGAAGCTTCACTTAAGCTATCTCTTTAGCTTTCTTCAACACCAACGCCAATACCTCTTTCGAAATATCCTTATCATCCAAAGCGCGTGCAATGGTTTGTGCCCTCTACCAGCATGGACAAGCTTACCAATGTTCCCGCGCGCTTCTTTCTTGTTGGTTGCGGGTATTATTGTCATTAGCGCAGCAAGTAAACGTTTTGCCGATTGTGTAAATGCACTGTGTACAGTTTGATTTTGGCGCGATGCTTCTGTACCGAGTGCGGCCATCAGGCAACCGGCGCCGGGATTATTGCGGTGGTCGACAGATAAATAATTTTTAAAAAAATCCAGGTAAGGATCATCACCCAAGGTCTGCCTGCCAAAGATGATTCGTGCCGGCGAGGCGGACATTGCACTGTGCGGCGGAACCGAAGCGACCGTACATACAGTAAGCCTCGGCGGTTTCGTAGCGGCACGGGCATTGTCAACTAACTTTAACGATACCCCTGAACGCGCATCGCGCCCTTTTGATCGAGATCGCGATGGTTTTGTCATGGGAGAAGGCGCCGGTCTGTTGGTAGTGGAAACCTTGCAGCACGCCCTGGCGCGCGGAGCAAAGCCCCTGGCAGAAATTATCGGTTACGACACCAGCTCAGACGCTTATCACCTGGCCTCGGGCGCAGAAGACGGCGATGGCGCAAAGCGTGCGATGAGCATTGCCCTGCATCAAGCTCAGCTCACACCTGAAGACATCCAACACCTGAATGCCCATGCGACTTCAACCCAGATCGGTGACAAGGGTGAACTCGCGGCTATTAAAGGAATTTTCGGTGAAAGCCCTGGCCTGGTCGTAACCTCCACCAAATCCGCCACCAGTCATTTACTGGGTGCAGCGGGTGGAATTGAAACCCTGTTTACGGCATTGGCGCTGCGTGACCAGATAATTCCCCCCACGCTGAATTTGGATAATCCGGATGAAACCGCGACCGGTATTGATAACGTTTCCGGCAAAGCGCGTCCTTTGGCGATTGAGCGCGCACTTTCAAACGGTTTTGGTTTTGGAGGTGTCAATGCAAGTATTCTACTCAAACGCTGGACGGAATAAATTCTCCAAGCCTGTAAGAAAATGCGTACTTAAGGTTATACTGCACGGCTTTTCTATCGTTTAATTCAGCTACTTTTTTCAGTTGCCTTAAGGAGTAATCATGTCGAAATTTTGGAGTCAGGTGGTGCGCGATCTGGAACCTTATGTGCCCGGTGAGCAGCCGCAAATAGAGGGGTTGATCAAACTGAATACTAATGAGAGCCCCTATCCGCCCTCGCCTCAAGTTATCAAGCTGATGACCCATGACGCCATCGACCGCCTGCGGCTTTATCCTGATCCAAACTCCAAAAAACTTAAAAATACCATTGCCAATTATTATGCTGTGAACGCCGACCAGGTATTCGTGGGAAACGGCAGTGATGAAGTCTTGGCACTGGCATTTATGGCTTTTTTCCAGCAGGAAAATCCCTTGCTGTTTCCCGATATCAGCTACAGCTTTTATCCGGTTTATTGCAATTTATTTGGAATAAAATTCAATACTATTGCTTTGCGCGACGACTTCAGTATTGATTTCAGTGATTATCCCCGCCGCAATGGCGGCGTGATTTTTCCAAACCCTAATGCACCTACTGCGATTGGCAAGCCGCTTGCTGATATTGAAAAACTGTTGCAGCAAAATACAGACTCTGTCGTGCTGGTGGATGAAGCCTATATTGACTTCGGCGGTGAAACCGCAATTAGCCTGGTTGATCAATACCCTAACCTGCTGGTTGTGCAAACCCTGTCAAAATCCCGCTCCCTGGCAGGGTTGCGCGTAGGCTTTGCGGTGGGTAATGTCCAATTAATTAACGGGTTGGATCGCGTGAAAAATTCATTCAATTCTTATCCACTTGATCGTTTGGCAGAAGCTGCAACCATCGCAGCCTTTGAAGATGACAGCTATTTTAAAGCCTGCCGCGATAGAATTGTCGCCACCCGCGAATGGACAGTAAAAGCCCTGGAATCATTGGGCTTTAGTGTTCTACCATCGCAAGCGAATTTTGTATTTGCCAAACCGGCCGCGAATAATGCCGCAGAACTGGCGCAGCAACTGCGCGAACACAAGATTTTAGTACGTTATTTCAGCGCTGCGCGCATAAATGAATTCTTGCGTATCACTATAGGTACGCAGGAGCAGATGCAACACCTTATTGCCGTATTGAAAAATCTTTAGCGTGTACCCGTTAATAACAAAAATGCCCGAGTAAACCGGGCATTTTTATATGAACAACCACCCGATGGCGGAGATCAAGTACCGGGGCCGCCCTGAATGGTGAAATACTTGTCCATTCCCGTCCATTGCAGCAATTGCCACACTTCTTTGGTGCAATGGCACAATTTGATATCCCCGCGCTCTGAACCTTTTTGCTCTTTGAACAATAAGAGCATGCCGATGCCGGTCAGGGTCAGGTTGGGGGCTTCCGTTAAATTAAATTCAAATTGCCCCACACCTTCCTGGGCAGATTCTTCAATCAATCGACGCCATTCTGTACGCAGGTTTTGATCGAGGCTACCGAAAATATTCACCCGTAAACCATGTCCGCTGTTAATGGGTAACCAATTAATAGCTGACCGGTGTACTCCGGCAATACTGGCTTCTATTATTGCTTTTTTAAGAATCGGACCCGGAGTCACAGGGACCGTCTTAGGCCGTGGGGGTTTGGGAATATGTGCACGCGGCCGCGACAGGGGTACCCCCATGGGAGCGGGATAATCGCTTTTTACAAGATCATCCCAAGTGCTGGGTTGCCTTTCAGTACTGAGAACATCATCAATCAGGTGCCCGCGCGCCTTTTTGGCTTGGGCTGCCTCGTCATCCGCACGGGCTATATGCTCTTCGCCCAGAAAGGGCACTTTACGCCTCATTGGCGCCTCCGGATCAGATCGCTATTTAGTCTTGGTCATGGTTCCCGGCTTGCGGCATGGAATCGTTTTCAGTATAGAAGGTATTTTCAAGCTGGCACCAGGATTGTTTTTTAAGAAGTGTTTCCCCCTGATGTAACCGAATCCCATACCTTTTCTTTTTATTACAGACATAATTATCTTTTTTGTTTATGATGAGAAAAAGCTATATAAGCCATGGCATCCGTGTCAGGCAGAGTTTGGCAGGATCCGAGAGGGGGCTATAGGACATTTGCCCTGATGAGTTTGCAAGGAGCTAGGCCGCAGACTGTACAGTCACGGCATGAAGGGTTTAGTAACCTTACTTACCCATAATGCTCGCGGCTATCACTATTTATGTATTAAGTGATAAGCGTGTCGGCAGGGTCCTGCCGCTCGACAATCATCCCTAGTGGGCAGCTATGCAAAACAAAAACAATGCAGTGGAACTGATCAAAAAATTCCAACAGCTTTTTACCAACCTGAATCACAAAGAGATTGCCGAGCGACTGGTCAAACTGGTTGTTACCAAGGCCGTTATCAGCCGTGCCGTTCTGGTCGTAGAGCGCGATAGTCACCTTTACGTTGAAGCCATAGCCTCCCAGCAAGAAACTGATTTATTGGTGAATAGCATCACTACTTCGCTGAATCGCCTGAATTACTTGCCCCATCAACATATTCACCAGGTCTTTGATTCCGGCAAACCGCAAGCACTGGATATAGATCAAATCCAGCTGTTGGGCGCCATGTTTACCAAAAAAGGCTGCAAAGCGTGTTATCTCCATCCGATTATGGAAAAAAACAAAACCATTGCTGTTTTTTATATGGAAGCCGAGCATGGTTTAGCACAGCTGATAAAAGCCGTTAATGAGCTGGACTCGGTATGGACCTTCAGCTCACTTCTGGTTCGCCAGGTCATTGATATGTGGCACCACGAGGAGCAATCCGAACGTTTTCGCCTGGCAGAACAGGCGCTTTGGGCAAGTGAAACTTATCTCAATGCCATTTTGCGTTTCTCGCCTGCGCTGATTTCGGTAAAAGACCTGGACGGAAATGTTGTGCTCGCCAGTGAACACTTTAAGCAGATGGCAAATATTGATGACGCCGGGTTTGTCGGTAAAAACGTCTTTGATGTTTACCCCAAGGATGTTGCGCAATCCATTTGCGATATAGATACCGCCACCAAAACCAAGCAACAGACCTATGAAGTCGAACTGGATTTGATGCACAAAGACGGCAGCATGCACACCTACCTCATGGTGAAATTCCCGTTGCGCAGTAAAGATAACCGCGTGTTCGGCGTTTGTACGATCGGTACTGATATCTCTGAACGCAAACTGGCTGAGAATGCCTTACGCGAACAACAATCGCGTTTGAACTACATGGCATTCCACGATTCCCTGACCGGCCTGCCCAACCGCTCACTATTTTATGACCGTATTTACCATGGACTTGCACGCGCACGTCGCAGCAACTCCAAAGTTGCCTTAATGCTGCTGGATATCGACCGCTTTAAAAATATCAACGACAGCCTCGGCCATGATGCCGGTGATTTGATGCTCAAAGCCATAGCCACTCGCCTGAACGAGGGCGTTCGCGATATGGACACGGTAGCGCGCCTGGGCGGCGATGAATTTGTGGTGGTGCTGGAAGGTGTACATGATCTGGAAGATGTCATGTTCGTGGCTAACAAGTTGTTAGTTACGCTGGCCCGCCCCATGGAAATCAGCGGCCACGACATTACCTCGACTGTCAGTATAGGCGTCAGTATCTTTCCTGAAGATGGCGGCGATACGGATGAGTTGCTCAAACATGCCGATATTGCCATGTACAAGGCGAAAGAAGCAGGCAAGAACAATTGCCAGTTTTACACCAAAGGGATGAACGCTACGGCAGTTAATTATTTATTACTGGAAAACGATTTGCGTCGCGCATTGGAGCTGAATCAATTTACCTTGCACTACCAACCGCAAATTGACCTTAAGACAGGCGATCTCATGGGTGTAGAAGCCCTGGTGCGCTGGCAGCATCCCGATCGGGGCCTGGTTTCCCCCGCGCATTTTATTCCGCTCGCTGAAGAGACCGGCCTGATTGTGCCGATCGGAGAATGGGTATTGCGTGAAGCGTGCCGCCAACAAAAACTGTGGCTGGATGCAGGTAAAAAGGTCGGTAAAGTTGCGGTAAATTTATCGCCTCGCCAATTCCGCCAAAAGAATTTTCCGGGCAAGGTAGAAGCGATCCTGCGTGAAACCCAATTATTACCGGAATACCTTGAGTTGGAGATCACTGAAAGTTGCGCAATGGAACATGCCGGCGAAACTATCAACCAGCTTAACCAGCTCAACCAAATGGGTATGTACCTGGCAATTGACGATTTTGGTACAGGTTATTCATCCCTCGCCTATTTGCAGCGTTTCCCCATCCAGAAACTGAAAATTGACCGCAGTTTTGTCAACGATATCCACGATGATATGAACGATGCCGCCATCACCAAAACTATTATAGGCCTGGCGCACAGTATGCAGTTACGTGTGGTTGCCGAAGGTGTTGAAACCGAGCATCAGGCCGAATGGCTGCGCCAGCGCGGTTGCGACCAGGCGCAAGGTTTCCTCTACGCCAAACCCATGTCATCCAAACAATTTGAAAGCCATTTCCATGGTGGGCGCTTCTGTTTTGATGGCACGGTGATTCCCCTGGAAAATTATAAAATGGGAGCCTAAGCTCCCGCAGCCTCTTCGTTCACACCAGATATACCTACATTAATCCCGCATAAACTTACATCAATTTCTGACCTCATCCCTTGCCCTTGGTTTTATTGTTATTGGGACGTGCGTGTTCTTCAATAAACGCAATAATCATATCGGCAATATTTTTCTTGGTCGTCGTTTCAATCCCTTCCAGACCCGGTGACGAGTTCACTTCCATCACCAGCGGACCACGAGCCGACCTCAACAAATCCACACCGGCAAGCTGTAATCCCATGGTATGGGCTGCTTTGATAGCCGTAGCACGCTCATCCGGAGTCAATTTTGTAACCTTGGCGCTACCGCCGCGATGCAGATTGGAGCGGAATTCCCCTTCCTGCGCCGTTCGCTGCATAGCGGCAACCACCTTACCACCCACGACAAAACAGCGTACATCGCTGCCGTTGGCTTCCTTAATGAATTCCTGCACCAAAAACTCTGCGCGCAGTTCGCGAAAGGCCTCAATCACACTCTCTGCGGCTTTGGAGGTCTCAGCCAGGACAATCCCACGTCCCTGTGTGCCCTCGCAAAGCTTGAGCACCAACGGAGCGCCACCTACCAACTTGATGAGTTCTTTGGTGTCGTGAACATTATAGGCGAAGCTAGTCTTCGGCAACCCGATTCCCTTACGGGAAAGCAGCTGTAAGGCACGTAGTTTGTCGCGCGAGCGCCCCAATGCGACCGACTCGGTCAAACAGTAGACACCCATCATTTCAAACTGGCGTATCACAGCCAATCCATAGTGAGTAACCGAGGCACCTATACGCGGGATAACCGCATCAAATCCTTCCAGTTTCTCACCCATGTACCAGATTGCCGGGCTGGCCGAGGTTATGTCCATGTAACACTTAAGGATATCGATCACCCTCACTTCATGGCCGCGCTGAATCGAGGCCTCCACCAAACGCTTGGTGGAATAGAGATGACGGTTGCGCGACAAAATAGCTATTTTCATACGTACCTTGAAGGAAGATCGGCTACATGAGCCGCCAGTTACGGCAGCGTGACGGAAACCGGTTGAGATTTATTGCCACCCAATAAAAAAGATTTGCCGCTATCGACCACAAAGCGGTATTTAAGCGCACTGCGGCCCAGCAACATACGGAACATCATAGTTTCACGGTCTGTCAACGTCAGTTCGATGACTCGCACTTCTCCGTGTATCAGCAAGCTGGTTTCGATCACCGGACGCATCTCCGCGTGGCCACCAGAATCGGTGACACGTCGCACGTCTTTTACCGGCGCCTCGCACTCGATAACCCGGTCAAGGGTTCCTTGCAGTGGATGCACACCAAACCTCACCCAGGGCGCCCCATTACGTTTAAATGGTTCAACATAAAAAGCATGTAAGGCGCTGGTTTTAGCACCTGTATCCACCTTGGCTTTGATATGGTCAATAGCAAGATCAGGCAAGGCTACCCATTCCCTCCAACCAATCACCATCTTCTGTCTATCCGTCTGTGCGTTTGTCACCGCTGAAACCTCCGCAAATAGTTCCGCTATTATAGTAATGGAATGACGACTTGTTTCCTGATTAATCCCGGGAAGTGCTAAAAGAGAAGAACCAAGGCATTTTTTAATATTTTTCTTTTTTTTTATTTTGGCCTATGGTAAATAGCGCGGGTCAAATTTATCTATCCAAACCTGTAACTGGAGCATACACATGTCTGTTGATGTAGACACTCAAGATTCAGATTTAATTGGCGATGCAAGTATGGAAGTTGAGGAAGACGTTGCCCCCAAGTTAACCGGCAAAGAAGCCAGCCAGCATACCCTGGAAATGCGCCGTAAACTCGAAGACCGCCTGGAGCGCAAGCGTATTAAAGACCAGCTCGGTTACGACGATATTTCAGATCTCGATTTTTAATCCATGGGCTTCAGCAGCGCATCATGCTGAAGCCTTTTTTGTTTCTTCTATGTCGTATTTACATACTCAAAAACTACTTTCACAGGCTGCGATAACAGTCGGATTCAAGTTGCATTCTGAAGTTTTTTAGCTAGTCTTAACAGGACGAGATAACCTAAAGGCCGCGCATGCAAACCAGATGGCGTTTGGAAATTATACTGGCAGCATTAGTCATGCTGACTGTATTAGCCATAGTTGCAGAAAAAAGAATTCTGCATGCATCACTCGCAATCACACCTGACAGTGGCTATGCCATTGAGGTTTATGACGATACCCGCAGCGGCGGCAACAGCCACACAGAAATTATCAATGCACAAACCTTCCAATGGCGTTGCAACCTGCGCGACCAGTATCCCTACCCCTATTGCGGTTTTGAAGTTTTTTTTGACCCCAACCGCGAGCACGGAGCCAATCTGAGTCACTACAACAAAATCCGTTTGTGGCTGGATTACAAAGGTCCCAATAAAACCCTGCGTGTATATCTGCGCAATTTTGATCCGCGCTACAGCACTCCTGGCGTTGAGGCCAGCACAAAATTTAACCAGGTTGAATTTTCAACCGATTTGCTCAAAAACCAGTTTATTGAACTTTCATTAAATGATTTCTTCGTGGCCGACTGGTGGCTGGTGGAAAACAATATTCCGCCCCAGTTAAGGCAACCCCAGTTCGACAATATCATTATGATTGAAATACAAACCGGTTCAAAAGAACCGCTGGGCGAACATAATTTCCAATTAAAGCAAATAGAGCTTATAGGGCAGAGCCTCTCCACAGAAAAATGGTATTTACTGATTATCGTCTCATGGTTGGGTATTTTTGTTATTTTCCTGGGATACCGCATTGCATCGCTCAACAGCCAGGTACATTCACAAAAGAAACGGGAAGCCGAGCTTCTGGAAATCAATTCATTACTGGATGAGAGAAGTAAAAAGCTGGAAGAAAAAACCAAGACCGACTCTCTGACCGGGGCCTTTAACCGCGAAGGAATTGAAGAAGCCATACGTATTGGCCTGTGGGAATGGCGCAGCCAAAAAAAACCGCTGTCGCTGATATTAATTGACATAGACCATTTTAAAAAAATTAACGATGAGCACGGTCACGCTATAGGTGACTACGTGCTGTCCACACTTTCCAATATTGTGAAACAACATATACGCACCAACGATTTGTTTGCGCGCTGGGGTGGAGAGGAATTTGTACTGGTATGCCGCAACACAAAAATAGAACAAGCCAGCTTGATTGCTGAAAAAATCCGTGAGCTTATTGAAAGCTTTGAATTCAACAACAATATTAAGGTGACCGCCAGTTTTGGTGTTGCCACATTGAATGCAAATGAAACCCTTGAACAATTATTCAGCAATGCCGACAAAGCGTTGTACCAAGCCAAAGACGAAGGCCGCAACCGGGTGATAGTCGCAGAATATATTTGATTCATTGCATAGGAAAGTAAAAAGCCAGCAGATGTGCTGGCTTTTTACTGTGCAAGATTAAATCATCCATTAAAACCTGAAATTAACACCCACAGCGATTACATCTCCGAATTTGGTGTCTGCATAGGTAAGGTCACCGCTGAACTGCTCTGAGAAAAACTTGCGGGTGCGAACCAAATAATTGGTTCCCAATTCATCATCGCTAACTTCCGCTCCGACACTGAAACTGTTATCAAAATAATAATCACCACCGATCAATTTATAGGTGCCAAAATCTGTATCTGCCAAACTCGCTTCCACATTGATGTATTGGTCATTGCCAATAGCAGTTACATATTTTGCATCTATATTTGCATGATAACTTTCATCGCTATCCCAGCTGGTTGTCAAACGCAAACCATCAATGGGCGTAAGGCCCACAGTCGTGATAGCACGACTATCAGAGCTGTTGTCATAACGTTGATGCACGCCCTCCACCTTAACGTAAAAGAAATTTTGCGGAATATAGAATTCAACCCCACCGGAATACACTTTGCTGTCAACCAGATAGCCATGGCCGTAGTTGCGTTCCAGCGCTAAAAATGCATTGCTGTTTTTACCGAGGTAAGCGGCCTCTGCCAAGGGCAAATTATCCGTCTTTACCAGATTAAAATAATATTTTCCGTTAACATCATAGCTATTTAAGCTGCTGTTGAGCATATCGGTATCCCAACGCATTGCGCTTGCACCCACATCTACCTTATAAGCATCCGCCATCACAAAACCAGACGTGGCTATAGCTGCGGCGGCAAAAATTAATTCTAATTTCATATAGGTAATTTCCTTAAAAAAAACGAATAAATAACCAATCGAAGCTGATTCGTATTAGTTAGACGCGGGAGGAGGTTAGCAGTTTTAGCTGAACGAAAAGTGAATGGGCTTTTAGCTTTGTGCCTTATGCATCACAAAAACAACTGAACAATTGTTCATCTTCCAAACGCAGCGCAGAAAGTGATCCACCCCATACGCAGCCGGTATCAAGTGCGTATATATTAGGCATATTAACTTTACCTTCGAGCGCAGCCCAATGTCCGAATATAATTTTATCCTGGCTGGTCTTTCGTTCAGAAAATGAAAACCAGGGAGCAAAGCCCAATGGTGCTGCGGCCATATTTTCTTTGGTATCAAACTCCAACATTCCCTCTTCAGAACAAAAACGCATGCGGGTAAAGTAATTGGTAATCACGCGCAAACGATCTGTACCGATTAATTTATTTTTCCAACGATTTGGTTGATTACCGTACATATTCATCAAAAAATCACGGCAATAGCGGCTCTGCAACACGGCTTCAACTTCACGCGCATGAGCTTGGGCTTGCTGCAAGGACCACATGGGTGGTATGCCGGCGTGAACCATGGTAAAACCGAGGAATTCGTCTGTATGCAATAACTTTCCCTGAAGCAACCAATCAATAAGCTCTTGTCGATCAGGTGCAATCAAAAGCGCATCGAGCGTGTCACTTTGGCTTTTTTTTCGCAACCCGTATGCTACTGCAATAAAATGCAGATCGTGATTACCTAAAACGAATTCAACAGAATTGCGAATTGAGTATAGAAAGCGCAAGGTTGCGAGTGAATCGGGTCCGCGGTTGATTAAATCACCAACCAGCCATAATTTATCTGTTGCGGGATTAAATGCAATTTTCTCCAGTAAACAGTGGAGTGACTCATAACATCCCTGGATATCGCCAATGGCGTAGGTAGACATACAAACCCAACCTGTTAATTTACGCGTAAAGCGCATTTTTATTTATAGCGGGAGACTCACTTAATGTATAGCGTGCGGAGGCACTAAAGCAAATGCAGGAATTTCTGCATTAAAGGTTTCACCGCTGTCAGCCCGCATTTGATAAGAGCCTTCCATGATGCCGGTTTCAGTTTCAAGCACCACGCCGCTGGTATAGGTATAGCTGCTGCCCGGCGCGATGTGAGGCTGCTCACCTATGACCCCTATGCCCTGCACTTCCTGTACCTTATCTTTTGCATCACGAATAAACCAGTGACGACTGATAAGTTGTGCAGCTTCATTGCCTTTATTAGCGATGGTAATGGTATATGAATACACATAGCGCTCCTGTGGCAAGGTTTGATCAGCCATGTAATTGGTTTTTACGCTGACGAGGATTTTATGTGTCATAAGCAATATATCTAGCTGAAAATTAAAACCGGCTTACAAATGCGCTCATGCCATCGCATTCAGGCGATCCAATAGATTACTGGCCGCCACATATTCAGACAAGGTGATTTCTTCAGCCCGCGCCGACGTATCTATAGGTAATTGCTCAATAATTTCCGGCTCCAGCAATTGCTTTAATGCGTTGCGCAAGGTTTTGCGGCGCTGTTGGAATGCTACGTTTACCAGGTTTTCCAATGTTTTAATATTAACTGCCGGATGGGGAAGCTCCTCGTATGGTACCAATCGCACTATTGCAGAATCCACTTTAGGTGCCGGGTCAAACGACGTGGGAGGAACTTCAAATAAATTTTCCACCGCGCAATAATATTGCACCATGATTCCCAAACGGCCGTATGCGCTGTCGCCTGCCTGCGCAGCCATGCGCTTTACCACCTCTTTTTGCAACATAAAATGCATATCACGCACTTGTGTTGAATAAGAAAGCAAATGAAAAATCAGTGGTGTGGATATGTTGTACGGTAAATTACCTACAATACGCAGCGACTGGTTATGAGTAATCAACTGTGCAAAATCAAATTGCAATGCATCTGCCTGGAACAATTTGAAATTCGGATGTTTTTCAAACTTAACCTTTAACCAGGGTACCAGGTCGCGATCCAATTCAATGACACTTAAATTATCGCAGCTATCTGCCAACAATTGGGTGATAGCGCCTTTACCAGGGCCAATCTCTACAATAAGATCATTTTTTTGGGGATGAACGGCACGTACTATGTCGCAGATAATACCGTGATCGATTAAAAAATTCTGGCCAAAGCGTTTGCGTGCCTTGTGTTGCGATTCATCGTTTAAAAATTTTTTGCTCATTTTTTTGCGTTCGTTGACGCACCTCGTTATTGCGCTCGTTGCCGCGCCTTGACCATGTCCAGCGCATAGCTTAATGCCGTACGTAAACTGCCCGAATCTGCGCTACCCGTTGCGGCCAGATCCAGCGCAGTACCATGATCCACGGAAGTGCGGATAATAGGTAACCCCAGGGTTACATTAACTGCCTGCCCGAAGCCTTTATATTTTAAAACCGGTAACCCTTGATCGTGATACATCGCAAGCACAGCATCGGCATGATCCAAATATTTTGGTGTAAATAAAGTATCCGCAGGCAGAGGGCCGATCAATTCAATACCCTGCGCGCGAAGTTTGGTCAGTACCGGTTCTATAATGTCAATTTCTTCACGCCCTAAGTGCCCGCCTTCACCGGCGTGCGGATTTAAACCACAAACGTAAATGCGAGGGCGCACAATACCAAACTGCTGCTGTAAATCGCGATGTAAAATCCGGATTACCTGCATCAATTCCTTTTCATTAATAGCGGCAGCCACATCCTTTAACGGCAGGTGTGTTGTTACCAGGGCCACGCGCAAACCCCGGGTCGCCAGCATCATCACCACTTTTTCAGTATGCGTTTTATCGGCGAGATATTCGGTGTGGCCACTAAAGGCAATGCCTGCATCGTTGATCACACTTTTATGAACAGGACCGGTGACCAGGGCAGCAAAACGACCGGTTGTGCAACCCTCTATTGCTGCATCAAGAGTTTTTAAAATGTATTCTGCATTTTGAATATTAAGTTCACCGGCTTTTACCGGCGCCTTCAGACTGACCGATAAAACGGCAAGCTCACCTGCTGCGGATGCAACAGGTGCATCTTCAAGATTGACCGGACGAATACGCAACGGCAGCCCCAATAAACGGGCGCGCTCTTGCAGCAAGGCCGGATCGGCAATAGCAACGATTTCATGCTGCTGCGCAGTTTGCGCCAGGCTTATGGCTAAATCCGGCCCTATGCCTGCTGGCTCACCGGGTGTTAAGGCGATACGAAAACATTTTGCCATTTTAAGGTTCCGCTTGATCAATATGGCTTTGCATGCCGATTCTTACGTCTGTCAACGGATTTCCGCTACACACAAAACCTCTAAAAGCAAAACGCGGCTAAACAACATCATTAACGATAAAAAACCTGTTAATAACATTTGCTTAGCCGCGTCCTGACGATCGTTTACTTTTTCTTTATTTCAACAAAGGCTTCTTCGCGGATTTGCGTTAACCACAACTGGAACTCTTCGTCAAAACGACGTGAGCGAATAACGTTTTGTGCCTGGTTGCGCTTCATTTGCTCACTCATATCTTCTTTGCGGCGCTCCAGTACTTGCAATATGTGCCAACCAAACTCGCTTTTAAAAGGGCGACTGACTTTGCCGACCGGAGTATTTTTCATGGTTTCTTCGAAGACCGCTACAAACATACCTGGCGTGGACCAACCCAGATCGCCGCCACTCAGCATAGAGCCGGTATCTTCTGAATTTTCTTTGGCTAATTTTGCAAAATCTTCACCTTTTTCCACACGCTCTTTCAATGCCAATACTTTTTCACGGGCTTGGTTGTCATCCATAATTTCGGATGTTTTTACCAATATATGGCGCGCATGGGTTTGTTCAATTAATTGCTGCCCACCGCCACGCTGCTCAATATTTTTGAGGATATGGAAACCGGCTCCGCTGCGGAAAGGCTCAGAAACATCGCCCGCTTTGATGTTTGCAAGCTGATTGCCGAACAGCTCCGGCAATTGTGCCAGTTTGCGCCAGCCGATATCACCACCTTGCAAGGCGGCCTGGTCGTTAGAGTTTGCGATTGCCATTTGGGCAAAATCGGCACCGCCTTTAAGTTTTTGATAAATATCTTTCGCCTTTGCCTCAGCTGCCGCAATGGTTTCGGCATCTGCCGAGCTGGAAACGGCAATTAAAATATGGCCGATATGATAATCCGGCGAGGTAGCGAATTTGCCATCGCTGGATGCCAGGAAGTTTTCAATTTCTTGCGGTGTTATTTTGATACGGTTGCTCACCACACCCTGCTGCAAATGGTTGATGGTTAATTCATCGCGAACTTGAGCGCGCAGACCGGCAATCGATAAACCCTGGCGTTTTAGATCTGCCTCCAGTTGTGCCGGAGTCATGTTATTTTTTTCGCGAATCCGATCAACTGCCTGGTCAATTTCCGGGTCTTCCACCACAATTTCATAACGTTTTGCCAGGCCAAGCTCAATGCGCTCAACAATAAGCTGCTCTAGCACCTGGTTGCGCAGGGTCTCTTCATCCGGCAGTTGGGCCTCAGTGTATTGGCCTTTTAAACGTTGCAATACGGACTGGATACGATCATTCAGTTCACTTTCCAGCACCACATCTTCATCTACAATCGCTACTATACGATCCAGCCCTACGGATTTTACGGCCATAGCATGCGGCCCCACCAGCAGGAGCGCAGCCGCAAAAAGGCTAATGTATTTCTTTGTTAATCTTGTCTGCATAATCTCTTCACTTGTTATTTAGCGTAAATTTTTTTCGCGATCTTTAAAACCGGTAATCGACCTTTCCAGCATATTGCTGATTTGTCGATCCATACTGCCCAAGCCTTTAAGCTCCAGCTCAACCATAATGCCTGGTTCATAATCATCGTTTTTCAGGTTGGCAAAGAAGTTGGGTCTGGTGTAGTCAACCCGCAACCAACGCCGCCCCAACACCCTTACCCGGTAGCAACAATCGTTGTATTCGAGCCCCGCGAAGGTATCTAGTTCCACGCTGTGGGCAAAATCGTGGTTGTTCCGCGCGATGATACTCCAACGGCTGTTGATAGGGAGAATGATTGAAGTATCCAGCTGGTTCATAGATTCAGCAGATACGGGTATAGGCTGGGATGGGCTGGATATCAGTGGATCGAGCGTATAGCGATAGCTCATGTTAAAAATCCGGTATGACTTGTCCATATAGCGAAAGCTGGCATTCGCACTGTCCAGGCGATTTTTGCGCTGATCGTAAGCTGCATCTGCACTTACATGAACACGCTCGGAGAGCTGGCCGCTGATCTGGGTGGCGATATCCGAACTGCTGCGGGTGGATTCATCGATAATGGACTGATTAATTTGGCTGCGGTCATAAATAATGACCCGACGATTTTCACTGTAGAAAATCTGGCCCAGGCTCAGGCGCAGGCGCTCTACCCCCGTTTCCTGGGAGGTAAAGGCGGTGGAGACTGCCAGCGATAACTGGTTGGCATCATCCAAACGGTCGCCGCCCGCAAAACGGGTAGTCCGGAACAACTGGTTGAAATTAAACGTAAGATCGCGGGTATCAAAATTCACGTAACTGGTTTGGTTAGGCGTGAGTTTGTAGAGCGAATCCTGATTGTTGTAACCACTGAAAAAATAAAATGCGCGCGGCTCAAGGGTCTGCTGGTAATTTTTTCCAAAGAGTTTGGTATCGCGTTCAAGATACAGGCCTGTATCCAAGCTGGCCTGGGGCACGACGAAACTCGGACTTGAATCAGCACCATTAACCAAATTGCGGCTGTCCAACTGGTAGGTAAGGCCTTTGACACCCAGGCTTGGCTTTACAAAGCCCCAAGCATAGGATTTGTCCCAGGTAAGGCTGTAATCCGTGTTGATACGCTCGCCGTAAATAGTGTTCGCCAGGGTTTGGTCACGAACTTCCTGGGAAGTAAACGAACTGTCAAGATATCGGTTCTGGGCAAAATTTACATATTCATTGTTAAGCTTGAGCACCCAATCGTTAAATTGGTAAGTACCGTCAGCATGGATACGCGGTAATTCACGATAGGACGACTGGCTGGGCGTCAACAAGCGGTATTCATCTATCTTTATACCTGTATACCAGTGATCAGAGCGATAATCAGCGGAGGCCATCTGACGGATATATGCCTGGCGGTTGGAATCCACCGAGCCGCTGTACATATCACGCAGATAATCCTGGTCACTTAATTCAGCGTAATTAATGCTGGTGGTCCAGTCTTGTCCTTTACCGCCTTCCTGCTCCAGCTTGATATACCAGCGGTCATGGCCGCGGTAGGGGTAAGCTTCTTGCTCTGTGATTAACCCCTGGTCAATCTGGCTTTCCAGATAGCTACTGTAGCCACCGTGGTCATTATTGATCAGGCTGGTATTAAGCTCTGTCTCGAAATATTGCGATAAATGACGCACCTCGGCTTCCAGCATAAAACCGCGGCTGGACATGTAATGTGAAGTGAAAGTGGCATCGCTGTTGGGTGAAATATTCCAGTAAAAAGGGATAGCCAGCTCGGTGCCGTTACGGCGGCTGTAACCGGGTGCCGGTGTCAAAAAACCGGACAGGCGTTCATCGCCAACCGGAAAACGCAGGTACGGCAAATAGAGCACAGGAATATTTTTAATGTTGAGCCGCATATTTTTAGCGGTGCCGTAATGCTCATCAGGGTGCAATGAAATTTCTGAACCGCGGATTGCCCAGGTGTCATCGCCGGGTTCACAGCTGCTGATAACACTCTGCTCGAGATTAATAACATTATCGCCAAACCGTTGTAAACGCTGGGCGACGCCGTGGATACGGGTTTCATAAAGCACAAAGCGGGCATTGTCGAATTGGGCATCGCCCGTTTCCGTATTTATCTCCGCAGAATCTGCGCGCACCATGACATTGGGGTCGCGAAGCTGGATACCCCCGGTCAGTTCTGCCTTGCTGGTATCTTTATCGTAGGCAGCACTATCGGTAGTGATGGAACGATTGCCCTGGGTAATGGAAACATTGCCTTTAAACACCAAACGACTTTGACGCTCGCTGATTTCCTCATCAGCATGGGCGCGCATGGGAGCATCATCCGGCAGCAGCCCGGCCTCATTGTCGGTACGCAGCGGCGGTACATAGGCGCCTTTGCAACACGCATTGGGAAGTGTTTTTTTCTGCTCCTCAGTGAGCTTCTCTACCGGAACCCAATCCAGGTGGCGGCTATCTTCAAATTCCTTATCCAGGGTGGCGGAATCAATCGCCCAGCTGGAGGTAGCACATAACAAACCCAAAATAGGTACGGCTGCCGCAAAACCTGCGGCACGCAAACCTATAATCATCTGTTTTAATGGAAATCCCGGGGCTAAAGCCATTAACAACTGTCTCGTTGGGGGAGGATCTGGCGATATCCGGAGGGCATCCTGAGTATCTCATCAGCGGGACACGCCAGATCACGCAAAAAATTGCCGCGATTCTACTGCAATCGGGTCTGGCAGGGAATGAATTCACCACTATTCCGTACAAACATCTCGCAGGCACAAGGCAAATATGTTTATAACAGAGCCTTAGCCGCCAAGCTGCACTTACAGTAGAATCGCGCAATCTTTTAAGGCCTTTACGGAGCAACAATGGCAATGGCTGTTACGCTTGACGAACGACAACACAAATTAAGCCACTGGGTCGCCGCCCAGCTTAAGCTGGACGCCAAAACTATAGGGCTTACAGCTATTGCCAGCGATGCCGGTTTTCGTCGCTACTTTCGCTTTAATCGCTTTGATTCACCGTCAAAATGGCTGGCAGTAGATGCACCGCCGCAGACAGAGGATAGCCGCCAGTTTGTCAGCCTCGCCCGATTTTTGAGCAGGCATGGCGTTAACACCCCCACAATCTTCAGTGCCGACGAAACCCAAGGTTTTCTGCTGGTTGAGGATTTTGGCGATGAACTCCTGTACCGCCGACTTACGCCTGGCAATGCCGCGGACTATTATCGTCAAACCTTTACGAACCTGCTCAATTTGCAACAATGCCCGAACGACCCGGCGCTTATCCTGCTTTATGACCGCGCCTTGCTGCGCCGCGAACTGGATATCTTCGGTGAATGGTTTGTGGGCGCTTTACTGGATTACACCTTGGACCCGGCCGAAAGTGCCCTGCTGGACAAATTGTTTAACCATCTGGAAGCATCAGCTCTTGAGCAGCCGCAATGCCTGGTACATCGCGACTTCCATTCGCGTAACCTCATTGTCCGCCCGGATGGTACTTTGGGTGTGATTGATTTCCAGGGCGCTCTGTGGGGAGGGTGCACCTACGACCTGGTCTCCTTATTGCGTGACTGCTACCTGCGCTGGCCCGCGACACAGGTAAAAGCGCTTGCGCTTGAATACCGTCGCGCTGCCATAGCAACAGGCGTACTTGATGCCGAAGTCAGTGAGGAACATTATCTACGCTGGTTTGATTGGTTGGGCCTGCAACGCCATATCAAGGTATTGGGAATATTTGCACGCCTGAACCTGCGCGATCACAAATCCCATTATCTCAATGACTTACCATTGGTCATCCGCTATACGCTTGAAGTCGCCGAGTGCTATCCGGAACTGCAAAGCTTCGCACACTGGTTCCGCAAAAAACTCCTGCCCCTGATTGAACAACAATCCTGGTACAGCGACTACCGTACCGCAGGCGGTGCGGCATGAGTCCTAAAGCCATGATCCTCGCCGCCGGGCTCGGCCAGCGGATGCGACCGTTGACGGACACATGTCCAAAACCCCTGTTGCCTGCCGGCGGTAAGCCGCTGTTGCAATACCACCTGGAGGCCCTTGCCAAGACAGGCGTAAGCGAGGTGATCATCAACTTGGCCTATCTGGGTGACAAAATTCGTGACTTTGTCGGTACCGGTGCGCGCTTTGGCCTGTCTGTCAGCTATTCCGAAGAACCGGAACCCCTGGAAACCGCCGGCGCCCTGCTCAAAGCCCTGCCGCTGTTGGGCGACCAGGCTTTTCTGTTGATAAACGGGGATGTATGGTCAAATTATCCCTTGGCGAGACTGGCTGAATATCACCTGCAAGAGGATGAAGATGCTCACCTGGTGCTGGTGCCCAACCCCGAATTCCACCCTGCGGGGGATTTTTCGCCCAACCCGTATGGCCGTCTGGAAGACAAGCCTGGGCTGGCTAACTATACCTTCGCCGGCATTAGCCTGATTCATCCACGTTTAATTGAATCCTATCCCCAAAAGCGACAGAAGTTTCCACTGGGCGAAGTGTTGCGATTTGGTATAGCCGGGGGAAGAATCAGTGCAGAGGTCTACGATGGAGACTGGAGCGATGTAGGCACGCCGGAGCGGCTTCGACAGCTTGATGCGAAGCTTAAGGAAGCCCCTGAGCAAGCCTAGGCCTTAGACCATAAACTTAAGCTAAATCAAATAATTGAGCTATAGTGTAATAACTCACCGAATGCACTGAGAGCGATAGCCTTATAGCGATGACGAAACTGCAGCCTGTCAAACAATTGATTGACCAATTGAACGTGCCCGTACAGGATTTGGCACAGTTGAGCTTTTGTGACGGCAGCCGGGAAAGTGCGGTAAAAGCCTGGGTTCGCTCGCTACCACTCACCCAGGTGCAATTTGTCAGCGGTTTGCTTTACCAGGCCCTGCCAGATGTTGGCCGCTACCAGACCAGTCCTGCCAATCGCATTCAAATCCTGGAAATCCTGCGCAATGCCACCTTGCAATCGATTGAAGGCTTAACGCAAAACTTCCTGAACCAACCTTTGATCTTGCCTGAGCCTGCGGTGAAAACCGCCACCATTGCACAGGCGCTGCAAAAACATATGATCAATGGCTACCTTGTTGCCATTCGCGACCTCGTTACCCAACCTACACCCGCCGCTGAACTCCTGGCGCTCGCCATACATCGCGCCATCACCGGGATCAGCTTGTTGCTGTTGCGCTACTACCAGCTCTATGTACCTATTTCGGGACGATTGTGGACCGAACTTCACTCCCTCTATCAACTGGCCCTACATCTTGGCCTTACCGAGCAACCCGTTGTTGAAGATTATCCACACCTGCAACACTGTCGTACGATCAGGCTCACTTATGTACGTGCACTCTTGTTGGCCTGTTCCCGCCCTAACCAGTTGCGCCAGGACGAAATCGCTTCTACGTTCCAAGCCTTGAATAATCTCAGTGCGCTCGCTGATCTGCAAGACAGCCTAGCCGGCAATCACGACAACCTGTTTGCAATAGCCCTCAACAGCAATCGTCCACCGCTGTATCGTTCACGGTTCAATGCTGATGACCACGCGTTTTTGCTGGAATTAAATACTGAACAAATTTGCCGTAAGTTAAATGAAATCAACAACTCAACCAGCAGCGATTCCACCGAAAACGCCAGTTTACGCAATGAGTTACAACTCACAGCAGCACTGACCTCACATCTTATACAGGCCTGGAACCTGCTTGCCCAACGCAACTTTGAGCGCCAGCAAACCCAAGGTGCCCTTGATGTCACGGTTGGCTTAACCAATATTCACTACCACATCGCCGGACAGACCATTTTTACGCATTTCTTAAACCGTACTACCGGTGTACAAGCGACCAACAGCATAGATTCCATATTTCAAAAACGCGGCCTGCAACTAAAAGATGTCGACACACGAAAAAACCGGAACGATCCCTGGGACGACGCCTTTGATATTTCCGGAACCTCCCTGGCAGGCAACGCCATAGCCACAGAGAACATTGAGTTTGCCATTAAAAAGCAGGAAGAAACCGCATTCAAAGATGCCCATCCGGTTTATCTTGTACCGCTGATTGATAGCAGCCCGGGTGGTTATTGTATTGAATGGCGCGATGAAATTCCCAATCAAGTAAAAGCCGGTGAATTGCTTGGATTGCGTGACCCTGCACGCAATCGCTGGTGCCTGGGCGTTGTTCGCTGGGCTAACCAAACCAAAGGTGCCACTCAATTGGGCATTCAAATTCTCGCCGCTAATGCAACACCGGTAGGCCTGGCAATTATCCATAAAACCGGCGATTCATCTGAATATTTGCGCGCCTTGGAAATTCCGCCCCTTAAAGCGATCAACCAACCGGCTACGCTTATTACCAACGCCGTCTCATTTCGTGAATACAATAAAGCGCGTATTTACAAACGCCCCACCGCCGAATCGGAAAGCGAACAACATAATATTCAATTAACGCGCCGGTTATTCGCCACCGGTGTCTTCAGTCAATTTACCTACCGTGAACTGGTTACCGCCAAACCCAAAGAAACCACCAGAAATGATGATTTTGATTCCATCTGGGATTCGTAGGATTATCTAATAACCTGTAGTTAAAGAGTTAAAAGAATGCGTCCATCACTTTGCCTCGTCACGTCAATCAGCATTAAAACTACAAAACATAGTGACAAAGTTAACTGGGTCGCATAAATCAACGCCCGGCTTGAGCAAAAGTGAGATTAAAGTAAGATAGCTGCACATTTTGAGCTAAATTATTGTAAAAGCTTCCTGGCAAATCATTACCTATTCGGCGTAGATAAGCCCTCAATGGTTTGATGTGTCCTTGGTATATGCCCTCGGTTAAAGGATCGATACAGAAAACAATATGACATCCATAGATACCATTCGCCTTATCATTCTCAACAATTCACGTACCGAGGCAGAACGCCTCATCAGTATGTTGCACAACGCCGGAAGACCCAGCCGCGCGCAACACGTCGACAGTGAAGAAGCCCTCGTCAAGTTGCTCCAGGAACAAACCTGGGATTTATTAATTGGCAACGACAACACTACCAATCCCACGCCGCAAATTGCGCTTAAGCATATCCGCCGCTTAAACAAAGATGTCCCCGTCATTTTGCTCCACGAAGACGAAGAGCCCTTCGCCCAGGTTGAAGGTATGAAAATGGGAGCAGCGGATGTAGTAAATCTGGATGACGACCAACATCTGCTGTTAGTGATCCAACGGGAAATGACCAATCGCCTGGATCGCCAGGCACGCCGCTCAGCAGACCGCCGTTTCCGGGAAGCCGAACGTCGCAGCCAACAATTACTCGACTCGTCCCGCGATGCCATAGCATACGTACAAGATGGCCTTTACCTGTATGCCAACGAATCTTTTGCAGAGCTATTCGGTTTTGAAAACCGTGAAGATATTGAATGCATGCCGATCATGGATATGGTGGCCGAAGGAGAGCAAAACAAACTCAAGAACTTCCTCAAAGAGTTTTCACTTAAGGGCGATGATGTCAGCTCAAGCCAATTATCCTTCGGCGGTCTTATGCAGGACGGCACACCGGCAACCATTAATTTGGAAGTATCCCATGTCACCTACGACGAAGAGCCCTGCATTCAGTTTTTAGCCCGCGCCACACGCCATGAAAGCAATACCAACAACGAAGAATTGCAGGCACAAATTGAACAAATCAAATCACAAGACCTGGTCACCGGCCTCTACAATCGCCAGCATATAATCCAGACACTGGAACAGACCATTGACCATATCGGCGACCAACAATCCTTAAGCCTCCTATATATAGAACTGGACAACTTTAATGAGCGGGTACCTTCAACCTTCGGTGTTGCAGGTTCTGATCTGGTGTTAAGTGATATAGCCAGCCTTCTGCGCGAAAAAACCAACCCAACCGATACACTCGCGCGCTTTGGCGATGCCAGTTTTACCTTGCTGATTCCCAATATCAAAGCCGATGCTGCCGTCAACCGCGCAACACAATTATGCAAGCTGCTTGAAAACCATATCGTCGAAGTTGACAGCAAAACCTTGCAGCTCACTTGCAGTATCGGCGTTTCGATTATTAACGAGACGTCAACCAGCGCCGGTACAGTGATTGAACAAGCGCGGGCCGCTATGGAAAAAGTCAGCGCAGCGCAGGGAAATAACGCCAGCCTTTTCGAACCGGAAACTCCTGCTGCTGCAACGACTACAGGCGACATTGCCGCTGAAATCCAGCACGCGCTCGACAACGACAGATTTCGTCTGTTGTTTCAGCCTATTATCAGCTTGCGCGGCTCTGAAGAAGAATATTACGAAGTCTATTTACGTTTGATTAACGAAGCCGGGGTAGAAATCGAACCCGATGACTTCCTCGAATCTGCCCACAAAATCAACCTCAGTATCAAAATTGATCGCTGGGTAATTCTTGAATCTATCAAAATGTTGTCGCAACACCGCGCCAAAGGCAACAAGACGAAATTGATTGTTAATTTGGGCCGGCAATCCCTGTGTGATGAAACCCTGGTACCCTGGCTGACCGTAGCCTTCAAGGCTGCCAAATTAGCACCCGAAACGATTACCTTCCAGGTCAATGAGGTTGATGTTACCAATCACTTGAACGCAGCCAAAAGTTTTGCAGAGGGTTTACAGAAGCTGAAGACCCATATGTCTATTACCAACTTTGGTTGCTCGCTCAATCCCTTCAATGCCCTTAAGCATGTACCTGCGGGTATGATAAAAATTGATGGTTCCTTTACCACCGACATCCAACATAAAAATGAAAGTTCTGCTGCATTAATTGAACTGATTGAAAAACTGCATGCAGAAAGTAAAGTCACGATTGTGCCCTTTGTGGAAAATGCCAGCGTCCTGTCAACCTTGTGGCAGGCAGGCGCGCATTATATTCAAGGTCATTATTTGCAAGAGCCCACCCAGGGACTTAATTACGACTTCAATATGGAGTCATAATTTCCTGCGTATTGTTGAATTTATGTGCAAACAATAATATCCACTTATTTATCGACGTGCAGAAATACACAAACTTCAATACACCTGCTTTATTTGTAACACGAATGATTCAATAACAACCCGGAGCTTTACGATGAAACTCTTCTCTCGTTTTGCGGTTTTCCTATGTTTGCTTTTAGGCTCATTAAGTTCATTCACTTATGCAGCAGACCCCGCTGAATTACCAGATGGTACTGACGTAAAAGGTAGTAGCGATCATCCCGACATTCAGCGATTTAAAGGTTCAAGTATTCGTTTTATGGAAAAAAAACCCTTCGCTGAGTTAGTGATGAGCTTGAGCTCTGCGGCTACAGAACCTTTTAAAACGGAAACCGTTGAAGGTGTGCGTACGACTCTGGTGTATGTAATGCCCGGTGATTTATCCACACTTGAAGCCATTCGCGCCTATCAAGCAGAGCTGGCAAAATTAGGCGAGGTGAAAGTTCTCTTCCAGGGCACAAACGCAGGCGGTCGTGAAGAGCTTGATGGTTTCAATACCGATTTTTATACCAAGACTTATGGCAGAGACACTGTTGCCAGTCGCTCAATGGCATGGAATGAGGAATACCGTTATGCAGCGCTAAAAGTCAAACGCACTGACGGTGATATGTTTGTCACTATTTATGCCGGTTTAAATGCGGAAGTTTCTGCTGCCAATAATCAAACCATTCCCTTCGGACGTGTGGGGGTGCGTTTGGATATAGTCGAACCCAAAGCCCGGGTAGAGCGCATGGTGACAGTAAGCTCGACTGAAATGTCAGAAGAAATTACTAAAAATGGCCGCGTAGCCCTTTACGGCATTCTGTTCGATACCGGCAAAGCGGATATAAAACCCGAATCAAAATCATCCCTGGAAGAAATCGCAAAATTAATGAAAGCAACTCCCAGCTTGCGCTTAATGGTTGTCGGCCACACCGATACTGTTGGTGCCTTTGATGTTAATCGTGAGCTATCGCAATTGCGTGCCAAATCCGTGGTGCTCGCACTCACTACACAATATGGTGTAGATGGCAAACGCCTGCAAAGTTTTGGAGCTTCCTTCGCTGCGCCTGTTGCTACCAATGCCACTGAGGCAGGACGTGCAAAAAATCGCCGCGTTGAGTTGGTGGCATTTTGATGAACACACGCCCAGAAACAAAAATCACTGCCTGCCTGGCGGGAATGGCAGGGTTGGTTTTTTGTTGGTTTGCGCTTCCCACATCAGCAGCCGGTCTAACCGTAGATTTACCTTTATCGGAAGGTATGGTGGAGGTTGCGGTCAGCCAATCCAAAAATGGCGATGAAGAACAGGTAATGACAATCAGCGAACTCACACCCGCATTTGTAGAGTTCAGTGTTGAGTTTCGCTACATAAAAGACAATCAGCTAATAACGGACACACGTGTACGCCGGGTACGAACAGACGATTTAACGGCATCCAATCGACAAAATATGGTGTTCCAGACTGGCGATTCCCCCACCTATCCCGGTTCCACATTGATACATTTATCAACCAACTCGTTAAATGAATTGAAAACCCAAGGCAAAATTCCCTTAGTCATCGGTACCATTAAGCGCGATATTGCCACCGAAAAACTTCCCGCCATCCTGGATATCAGCAGCGGCCGGAAATACTTCCGGGGAACATTGGAGCGCGTTGGTAACAATACTGTGCCCATGCACATTCTGGTGAACGGTAAAAATGTCCAGGTTCCCACCATCCAGGCAAAAGGCGCATTTAGCGTAGCAGGTGATACCCTTAATGTTGAGTTCTGGATATTGGATAACCCGACCAACCCCATGCTGTTGCGCATGAAGGGCGATGGTGGCCAACGGCAAACCATCCGTATTGATTATCCGCAAAAACAACTCCGGGAGTCTACATTGCAACAGGCATTAAGTAGTGGCAGTTGCCGTGTTGAATTGAACGGTATTTATTTTGATTTCGGTAAAAGTACACTACTGCCACAATCGACCCCCGCACTAGAGGCTGTTGCAGAATTGATGCAGAAAAATCCTGGCTGGCAGCTGCGTATTGAAGGTCACACCGATAATATCGGTGGCGGTGCCTACAATCTGGAGTTATCCAAAAAACGTGCCTCAGCTGTCCATACTGCTTTAACAACAACCTACAAATTAGCACCGGCGCGCTTTACATCTGAAGGTTTGGGCGCGACCAAACCTGTAGCCAAGAATGATACGCTTGAAGGGCGTGCAGCCAATCGCCGTGTTGAGTTAGCGCGTACTTGCCCTTAATTTTTCAATAACTGACAGGGAAACCATTATGAAAGCTTCACAGATTTTATTGGCGCTATTAGTTACTGTGACTTTCGCAAGTTGCAGCAAAAAAGAACCATCATCACAAGACGAAAATATTACAGCAGTCGCAGAATCAGCAGCAAAACCTGTTGAAGCCGATCCACATGACCCCTGTCGGTTGTTAGATCCCAAAGAAGCAGAGGCTGTATTAGGTGCACCTTTGGCGGGCGCACCTTATCGCGGTGGCCAAGCCATTGGTGATAACGCAGGTATTCCGCAAGAAGAAGGCGATGCCTGTTGGTACTACACAGCCGATAACCAGAATTTCACCGTGCAAGCGGAATGGACCAATGCTGGCGCAATTAACGCGGGTGTCAGCGCCCATCTTGCCAAGGCTGAAGGTGTAACCAAAGGTATGATGAAGCTACAGGACGGAACAGAGTTGGTAGGTGATTGGGATGAAGCCAAGCTGCGCGGCTGTTGTATTTTTGTTGCACTGCAAGGTGACAGTATGGTTGAAATCGATTTTGGCGGTAGCCTCACTATAACAACCCAACAAGCTGCCGACCTCGCCAATAAAGCATTGGCGCGCTTAACCAAGCCATTGGATATTAATGGACGGGCAGGCCAAACTGCCGCACTCAAACGAATACTCGCGCGCTACTCATCCGAAGACCCATGCAGCCTTTGGAGTGCACAAGATATAACCCGTTTGTTAGGTGCACCGAAAGGCGAGCCAGAACGCAGTGACAATACCTGTACCTATGTCTATACCAGCGCTTCAGGCGGGGATGTCCAGTTTATGACCATAGTAAACCTGCACAATGGCTACCGCAGTTACCGTATGGAAAATAGCCGTAACACAAACTTTGAAGCCAGCATCAATGCCATCGGCGAAAAAGAGGGTGTGGGCCTGCGCGGTAGCAAAGCCATTCCTGGCCCTTGGGAAGCAGCTATCGACAGCCCCATTATGTTTAATACTGTAAAACACGATGTACAAATTGCTGTTCGCCAACGAGGCATGAGCCACGCAGAACTCACCGCATTAATCGGTCACGGCTACGAAAAAATTGCAGCAGGAGCAAAACAACAATGATCTCAGCTTATACTCGTGCCGGTTTATTCTGCCTGTTGCTGGCAAGCAATTTTGTAATAGCCCAGGATGATACTGAGCCCGCAGAGCCAGAAACCCGCAACCTGATGCAAATTGAAGTAAAACCCGATAAGCGTATTCCCGTGGGAAAATCAGCGTTTATAAAAAGTGAAGCTGACAAAACAGGTGACAGATACCTGGTTGAGGGTCTTGGATTAGCCCAGCCCGTATATGTAGGTGTTTTCACCCAAAATGCAGGCGAAAATGTTCGTGTGCGTATTGTTAAGGATGAATGGGATAACCCGGAACGCGAAGGCAATACCAGTGACACAGGTAATGCAACATTTAAATTCCGTACCTTCGATAGCTTTAAAATCTGGGTAACGGCAGAGCAGGAAACACCTTACCAATTAATGGTATGGATTGGCGATGAAATCAAGGCTGATATACCTTCTATTGCAGTACCGGCCAGCGAATATAAAGAACCTGAAGAAGCTGCCACACATCAAAAAAATACCGATGAAAAACGCAACAATAGTGATGGTGTTTCTTTCTCCTATCTTGAGCTGGGTTTAATAGGAGTGATTGTCTTGCTGGTATTCGGCTTCGCCATCTTCTTGTTGCGCAAAAAAAATTAAAAGGAGCATGACCATGACTATTTTTCGCTCTTGCGCCATCCTGATTGTCAGCGCGCTATTATTGATAGCTCCATTATCCAATGCCCGTACCGGTCCCAAACTCATTCCAGAACAAGAGACAGTCGATGCAGCAAAAAAACTTTACGATGGCATAAAACAGGATATGGATCTCACTAAAATGCTCGATGAATATAATAATTTAAGCAATACTGATAAACGGCTCGAACCTGATTATAGCCCGCCGGGAACACCCTCAGTCCCCTCAAAATGTTATGAAAATAAAGCCTGTCGTCCCTGTTATGTCGATGCTTACGACAAGGTCAACACCACCCGCAAAAACCTGGAAAAAGTGCGCGCGCACTACAATTTCACGCATCGTTTTACTGCCAAAGGAATAGCTTTTATGCAAGGTGTTGCTGCCGCAGCTGGAGGTATTGCGGCTATGGGCGCAGCAGCAGAAGCTGATAAAGTAGATGAATCGCTGAAAAATTTTGATCAGGTTGTCAGAAATAAAAATCTTGAACTATTGGAAAAGCTGCAAAGCAATCTGAAAGAAGTCGCCAAATGCGAAGCAAAATTTTATAAAACAGAAGACTGGTATGATCGTTACGGTTATATGTATTACCAGTTTATGTATGCACACTATGACTATGTAGTCCAATAATTGTTAAGGTTTTATAAAATTTTTTAGCAATAACACATAGCAAAACTCTATTTTCTTAAGTTAATTATCGAACAGATAAACGTATTGCTACCAAGTATTCTTGGTTTCAAGATGAGCGTATTTAGTTCCTAAATCGCAATCTTTCATACATTGTTTAAATCATCTATAGGTAATTTAAACAAAAATTTTTAAGGAGAAACCCATGAAACTTAAAAAATCAACAATACTGTTTGGTATTTTGGCAGTAACAACCCTTCCTACCTCATTGACTTTTGCTGATGACGCCGGCTGGTATATCGGTGGCAACATTGGGCAATCCAGGGGTCGCATTGACGAGCAAACTATTATAAATGATGTTGCACCAGCCCCAGTCCAACATGCATTCCTGAATGACAATACTATTGATAGAGGTTACAAACTCTATGGTGGTTACCAATTCGGTCCTCATATTGCGTTGGAAGGTGGTTATTTCGATTTGGGTGAATTCCAATTCAATCATTCCGTAGTACCTACCGGAACTCTGGATAGCAATATGAAAGTAAGAGGCATTAATTTGGACTTGGTGGGTTATTTACCTTTCACTGAAAAATTTTCAGCCTTTGCTCGCATTGGTGCAAACTACGCCTTGACACAAGACACCTTTAATTCAAGTGCACCTAATGTGTTGGGTGGCAAATTGAGTGATCGCGATACGCTTCCCAAAGGCGGTGTAGGTTTAGAATATAAGTTTACTGAATCCTGGGCTTTGCGTGCTGAAGCCGAACGCTATCGTGTTAGCAACGGAATTGATGGCAAAAACAATATAGATTTGTATTCAGTAGGTGTGGTTTATCGTTTCGGAGCGACCAAAAAACCTGTCGAGGTGAAACCAGCCCCTACACCTGTGACACCACCACCTGCACCACGTTTTGAAAAAATGACAATTGGTGCTACTGAATTATTTAAATTTGATAGTGCAGAAGTCACTCCCGCACAACCTGAACTTGAAAAGCTTACAACTACCCTGAAAGGCAGCTCAGAGCCCAAGCAAGTTAATATTGTGGGACACACTGATCGCATAGGCTCCGATGAATACAACCAACGTTTATCTGAACGTCGTGCAGAAGCTGTGAAAAACTACATGGTTGATAAAGGTGTTCAAGCGGATCGTCTATTGACTGAAGGTAAAGGTGAAAAAGAGCCATTAGTTCAATGTAACGAGAAAAACCGTGAAAAACTGATTGAATGTTTACAACCAAATCGTCGTGTGCAGATTGATAATGTAGAAGTAGAGCGTGAAGTTAAGCCTTGATTAGCGCAATTATTATTTACATATCAATAAAAAATGAGCGCCCCTGGCGCTCATTTTTTATTGGAACTTACAACAATTTATCGCGCTCTCTGAAACCCAATAGATATAAAATCCCATCCAGTCCAAGGGTTGAAATTGAATGTTCAGCCGATGCTTTTACCAGTGGCTTAGCACGGAAAGCAACGCCCAAGCCGGCAACGCTCAACATCGGTAGATCATTGGCACCGTCACCGACGGCTATCACCTGCTCAAGCGCAATACCTTCCTGTTGCGCAAGCATCGCCAAGAGTTCAGCTTTACGCTGGCCATCAACCACAGTGCCGATAACCTTGCCTGTTACCTTGCCGTCCACAATATCCAGATCATTGGCGTAGACATAATCAATACCAAGTTTATTTTGCAGATAGCGTCCGAAATAATTAAAACCACCGGACAAGATTGCCGTTTTATAACCGAGCTTTTTCAACGACGAAATTAATTTTTCGGCACCTTCGTTCAACCGTAAATTTGCCGCAATACCTGCCAGTACAGTTTCATCCAAACCTTTTAACAGCGCGACACGTGCAGCAAAACTTTGTTTGAAATCCAACTCGCCCCGCATGGCAGCTTCGGTAATTTCAGAAACCTGCTCGCCTATACCGGCAGCTTTGGCCAGCTCATCAATCACTTCTGCATCAATTAAGGTTGAGTCCATATCAAAACAGACCAGGCGACGGTTGCGGCGATACACCGTATCACGCTGAAAAGCGATATCAATGTCCAAACGCGCAGATAAATCCATAAAATCGGCCCGCAGGACAGTGATATTAGCCGGGGTTCCCCGCACTGAAAATTCCACACAGGCGTTACTGTTATTTTCCAGGTCGCCTTGCAATACCTCCAGTGCAACACGGCCTGACAATCGATTGATGCTGTCGATATTAAGTCCGTGCCGGGAAGTAATGGCAGTCAATTCTGCAATTTGTGCCGCCGATATCTTGCGGGCGAGCAGTGTGACTATGTGGCGGGTTTTACCTTGCTGTTCGACCCAGTGAGCGTAATTCTCATGGCTGATAGTTTGGAAACGCACTTGTATCCCCAGGGGAGAGGTGCAGCGTTCAATTTCATCTTCGAGCTGCGCCCGGGCATCACCACCCACGTGAATCTCTACCAGGATGCCCAGCGCAAGGGTATCGTGAATCACCGCCTGGCCTATATCGAGTACATTGGCATGGTGAGCCGCTAACACCTTGCTGATAGCATGTGTCACACCTGGCTGGTCTACACCCGATGCATTAATCAATAAAATACTGTTCACTGGTTACCCCACCGCCGAGCCATCACTTAGATATGAAGCGCGGCATTCTAGCCTAACTACTCGCCAAGCACCTAGAGCAATCAAGCGATGCGGCTGAAGCCAGCCAGAAAGCACCTACAGTAATGAGGGCAATTAGGCTAGAATGGCCGCCATCTTGGCGATACCTGCAAACTCGCAGATTTGCCCCCAGGGACTGGTTCCAATAACATTGAATTTGCACGAATCACTTGAGAGATACATGTCACTGTTCAGTAATTACCGTACCTATCCCCAACTGAGCTTATGCAGCGCCCTGCTATTGGTGTTGGGGTTAATGGGCGCTATTTTTTATCTTTATAACGCCGACCGAAACCAGCAAGCCAATGTTGAACGCTATGGTCAAATCCTGGCAAGCAGCACAGCACGCCAGGCAGTAGATGCAACCCTCAACCAGGATATGGTGAGCCTGCAAGCCATATTGCAAGAAGTCGGACAATATCCCAATGTTATAGGTGCGACCTTACGCAATGTGGATAACAAACTGCTAGTGCAGAGCGGTTATCGCCCCAACCAGCCTGCCGCAGGTAAGCGTTACAACTTCACAGCTCCGGTAGCCTTGCATAACAATGTTGCCGGCTATCTGGAAGTCACCCTTGAAGTACCACGCCGTACAGCTCATGACGAGCTGTTCCTGGCCTGCTGGGCGGCAGCAGTCACCCTTTCCTTATTGGTTATTTGGTGGTCTATCCACCGCCGCTGGTGGAGCGCATTGCGCGATAAAATTCCCAGCGCCACCGAACTGGTCACCGCGGTAGTTGAAAAAATCCCTACAATTCCTGAGGCTGAAGCCGCACCTGCGCCAGAACTTGCTCTGCCCCCGGCACCAATTCAGGTGTCTGTGCGTTTGAGTGTGCACATGGTCAACCTCGGCAAGCTTTACCAGCAGCTCAACACCGAAGGCTTTAATACAGTAGTGCGACGTTTTGAAAAGCAATTGCAAGGCTTGCTGAGCCTTTATAACGGCCAGCGCCAGTTGCTGACAGACAATACCCTCTCCATTGATTTTTCGGGCGAGGAATTTCACGAGTGCAGCTTTCGCGCCGTTTGCTGTGCACAAATACTCATGAATATGGCAGCTCGCAACCCAAGCCCGCGCCTGCAACTTGCGGCCACGATCCAGCCTTTACCTGCGCCGCCCCAATCTGCCGATTGTGCATTGGTCAAAGAGTTTTTAGTGCAGCACAACAACAGCCTTACTCCTCATAAAAATGAAATCCTGGTGAACAGCAGCCTGCTGGATGTAACCTTATTGCACCACGCAGAATTTGACCCAGGCTCTGGCAAACTCATCCAAATCAAAACACCTTACAGTGATTACGTCAGCAAGCAGGAAGAGCAATTATTGTTGCGCCAATAGCAGTGTGTAACGGTGCAATAAATTTGTCACATATCCATCATCCCGCTGTCATTTTTCAGTCATAACCTTGCAGGAAATTCAGCCTGCAAGGTTATGACTCATGCTTAACATCGAACAGTCGGTTACTGAAAAATTCCCTGGCTTTGCCGATCAATCCCCCATTATCCGCAACTCAACCCTGTCTATTCTTCGCAAACTTACACGAGAGCAAGAAATCAACCATTTTTTACGCGAACACCAGGGAATCAGCGGCATAGATTTTATTGACAAAATTTTTGATTATTTTAATTTCAGTTACAGTATTTCACAGCGCGATCGCGACAATATTCCCGCCACTGGTCGTTTGATTATTATTGCCAATCATCCGATCGGCTCGCTCGACGGCTTGGCGCTTTTACGGCTGGTCAGCGAAGTACGGCGCGATGTAAAAATTGTTGCCAACGATATGCTGATGGCGTTTGAACCCTTGCACGAATTACTCCTGCCACTCGACAATATGACACACGGTGCTTACAAACAAAGTTATAAAAATATCCTGCAGGCCCTTGCGGATGAACAAGCTATTATTATTTTCCCCGCCGGTGAAGTCTCACGCGCAAGCCCACAAGGTATTCGCGATGGCAAATGGCAAGCAGGTTTTTTACATTTTGCCCGCAAAGCACAGGTTCCTATTTTGCCGATCCTGGTATCTGCCAAAAACTCCTGGCTGTTTTATACCACCTCCATGATTTTCAAACCCCTCGCCACGGCATTACTCGCCCATGAAATGTTTAACAAGCGTTCTGCTGAAATTAAATTCCGAGTGGGCGAGGCAATAACGCCACATTCATTGGAGTCTGACCAACTCGCTGACAAGGCACTGATCAAGCGTTTAAAAAAACACTTGTATAAAATCGGTAAGGGCAAGCAATCCATCTTCGTTACTGAAAAAACCATTGCCCATCCGGAAGACAGCAGTGTCATTAAACAGGAACTCAACAGGGCACAGTTAATCGGCAAGACCCGCGACAACCATAAAATATTTTTATGTACCTATGAAAACCACCCCACGGTTTTACGTGAAATTGGCCGTTTGCGGGAACATAGCTTTCGTAAAGTGGGCGAAGGCACCGGCAGCCGTCGCGACCTTGATAAATACGACCACTACTATCGTCACCTGGTGCTTTGGGATGAAGACCGACTCACCATTGCAGGTGCTTATCGCTTGGGGGAAGTAAATAAAATCATCAACAAAAAAGGCGTGGAAGGTTTATATACGGCAGATTTATTTGATTACCAGATATCTGCCTTGCCCTACCTGGAACATGCATTGGAATTAGGCCGCAGCTTTGTGCATCCCCATTATTGGGGCAAAGCCAGCCTTGATTATCTGTGGCAAGGTTTGGGAGCCTATTTACAGCATCATCCGGAAATTCGCTATGTGCTCGGTCCGGTCAGCATGAGCGCGCAATACCCCAAAAATTTACGCGATGCACTGGTCTTTTATTACCAACGTTATTACAGTCCGGCAAATACGCACCAGGCCGATATATTGGCAGAAGGAAAGCACCCCCACGATATGGATGAAGATGAATTGATTTACTTGCAAAAGCAATTTTCGGGTTTAAACCGCGATGAGGGATTTGACGTATTGCAGCACAAGTTCAACAGCCAGAACCACAAATTGCCCGTGCTGTTTAAGCAATATGCTGCGCTCTATGAAGATGGCGGCTATCAATTAATCGCCTTCAGTGTCGATTCGGAGTTTGGGAATTGTGTGGATGGATTATTTATGGCGGATTTAAACCTGATGAAACCTGCAAAGCGCGCACGCTACCTGTCACCCAAGGCTACCTAGGCACACAACACAATTTCTGTCACAAGTCACTTCATGGTAAGCTCGCATCCATCAAACGATACGAGTTTACCTATGCATATCCACATTCTCGGCGTCTGCGGTACTTTTATGGGCAGCCTTGCGCAACTCGCCAAAGCACTCGGCCATCGCGTTACCGGCAGCGACGCCAACGTGTACCCGCCCATGAGCACACAGCTGGAACAGGCCGGTATTGAATTGATGCAAGGTTTTGATCCGGCACACCTGCAACCATCACCTGATCTTGTGGTCATCGGCAACGCCATGAGCCGCGGTAACCCCGCCGTGGAATACGTGCTCGATCAAGGCATCGCCTATACCTCTGGTCCCCAATGGCTACGCGATCATGTATTGCAAGGCAAGTGGGTATTGGCAGTCGCGGGCACCCACGGCAAAACCACAACCAGCTCCATGCTTGCATGGATTCTGGAATATGCAGGCATGGCTCCCGGCTATTTAATCGGCGGCGTAACCAAAAATTTTCCTACTTCTGCACGTTTGGGCGATACACCGTTTTTTGTCGTCGAAGCAGATGAATATGACAGCGCATTTTTTGATAAACGTTCGAAGTTTGTCCACTACAATGCCCGCACCCTTATTTTAAATAACCTGGAATTTGATCACGCCGATATATTTCCAGACCTTGCGGCGATTCAAAAGCAATTTCACCATTTAATCCGCACTGTGCCCGGTAAGGGGCTTTTGATTTCACCTGCCAATGACCAAGCACTTGCCGATGTCATTGCACAAGGTAGCTGGACCCCTCAACAACAATTCGGGTTTACCGGCGATGCAAAGCCCAGTGAATGGCAAGCGCAATTAATAACACCCGATGGCAGCCAGTTTGCTGTCTTGCATGAAGGCAAGGAAGTTGCGAGAGTAAACTGGGCACAAACCGGCATTCATAACGTCAATAACGGCCTGGCAGCTTTGATTGCTGCGCGCCACGTGGGTGTAACCCCGGAACACAGCGCAAAAGCATTAGAACAATTTGCCGGAGTAAAACGCCGCATGGAATGTTTGGCAGATATTCACAGCGTAAAAATCTATGACGACTTTGCACACCACCCTACCGCTATTAAAACCACACTGGCAGGCCTGCGCGCAAAAGTTGGGGATGAAAAAATTATCGCCATCATTGAGCCCCGTTCAAACACCATGCGAATGGGTGTGCATAAAAATGTCCTGAACCAAAGTTGTACTGATGCCGATGATGTGCTTTGGTATCAACCTGCCAATGTCGATTGGGCAATGGATGAGGTTGTCAATAAAAGTCCCGTGCCCGCAAAACTCTTACGCAATCTGGATGAATTAATTCACTGCGCTATTGCACTCAGCGAACCCAATGCACATATTGTCATCATGAGCAACGGTGGCTTTGGCGGTGTACACCAAAAGCTAACCGAGCAATTAAAGAAACATGCGCTTTAAAATAAAATCAGATTCCCTGTTCACCCTGAGCACGAAGCAGCTCAAAAGGCAGTAGTTCACATGTTTCGATTGCTTCGTACTCAGGATGAACGGAATATTAATTTTAATCAACACTGTCATAGAAGGGTGTCGTCATCTCCGCAGAGTGTCCAGCGGCATTCATATTAAACAGTCACTGTATCCCTTTGCGAGTATGACGATTACCATATAAATCCAATTGAGAATTACCATGAAACAACGCAGTATCACTCTTGCTATTACCGGTGCATCAGGTGCGCAATATGGTTTGCGTTTGTTGCAGTGTTTATTAGCCGCTAATTGCAAAGTCTACTTATTATTATCCAGCGCCGCCGAAGTTGTTATCCGCACAGAAACTGATTTGGATTTGCCAGAAACACTAGAAGAACAACAATTTTTTTTAAGCGATATTTTTTCCGCTGATGATGAGCAATTGCAACTCCTGGCAAAAGATGATTGGTTCTCTCCCGTTGCATCAGGTTCAAGCTCTCCCGGTGCCATGGTTATTTGCCCTGCAAGCGGCGGCACGCTTTCAGCTATCGCTTGCGGTGCAAGTAATAACCTTATCGAACGCGCAGCAGATGTGGCGCTAAAAGAGCGCCGTCAATTAATTGTAGTGCCGCGTGAAGCGCCCTACTCTGCGATTCATTTAGAAAACATGTTAAAACTTACCCAACTCGGAGCACTGGTTATTCCGGCCAGTCCCGGCTTTTATATGCAGCCGCAAACTATCAATGAGTTAATTGATTTTATTGTCGCACGCATTTTAGACCAGCTTGGTATTGAACAGGATTTAATGCCGCGTTGGGGTGAAAATTAACCATATAGCAGCACATTATGACTAACAAGATTCCCAAGAAAGTCCGCATTGTTGAAGTGGGCCCACGCGATGGTTTGCAGAATGAAAAACAAGCCATCCCCACTGCTGCAAAAATTCAGCTGATAGAACAACTGGTCGATGCTGGCCTGACTTATATTGAAGCAGGTAGTTTTGTAAATCCGAAATGGGTACCGCAAATGGCAGACAGCGCGGCAGTATTTGAGGGTATAACGCGTAAGCCCGATGTTACTTATGCCGCCCTCATTCCAAACTTTCAAGGCTATGAACGTGCCATTACTGCCAAAGCCAATGAAGTTGCCATTTTTGCGGCGGCATCCGAAGCCTTTAGCCAAAAAAATATTAATTGCTCCATCAGCGAGAGCCTGAAACGCTTTGAAGTACTGATCAGCGCAGCACAGACACAAAAAATTCCCGTACGCGGTTATATTTCCTGTGTAGCCGGCTGCCCTTATTCGGGCGAGGTTGCCGTTAACACAGTGAGCACAATCGCAAAGGAATTGCTGGCTATGGGATGCTATGAAATTTCCCTGGGGGACACTATTGGGGTGGGCACTGCCGGGCAGATCAAAGGCTTAATTGAAACAGTCACGCGGAATATTCCGCTTGATAAACTGGCAGTCCATATGCACGACACCTATGGCCAGGCATTGGCGAATATTTATGCCTCACTGGAAATGGGTGTGAGCCTGATCGACAGTTCTATTGCAGGGCTGGGCGGCTGTCCTTACGCTGCGGGCGCTTCAGGCAATGTTGCTACCGAAGACCTGGTGTATTTACTGAATGGTTTGGGAATTGAGCACGGAACAGATTTACAAAAACTTATTCAGGCGGGTAATTACATCAGTAATATTTTAAACAAGCCCAATCAATCCAAAGCCGCCCAGGCATTTAATAATAAGTGTGTTTAAACATGACTGAACAAGATTTAGCATCAGGACTGATTTTGGAAACCGCACAGATCCGCTGGCATGAATTGCAGCGTTTTTTTGCCAGTGGCAATGCTATAGCGGTCGATGCTTCTCTCGATTTAATTCATGTAGCTGTTGAAATCACCAACGATAATACAGCGCAAATTAAAACCTGGATGGATGCCGGCCTGGTAGATGCAGTTAAGGATTCACAAGCCGCCTTATGGTTTGAACAGGATGCACTGGTGTGGGCACTGGTAATTAAGCCCTGGGTACTGGTGCAGTATAAATAATGAGATTCTGTTTATGAGCAATAAACGTGTATTAATTATCGACGACGAGCCGGATATTCGCGAACTGGTAGAAATCACCTTGGGACGTATGCATCTGGATACGGACTGTGCTGAAAATATCACGCAAGCCAAACAGTTATTACTTCAGCAAAACTACGATCTATGCCTGACCGATATGCATTTACCCGATGGCAAAGGTCTTGATCTGGTGGAATTTATCCAACAGCATTTTCCACGCTTACCTGTCGCAGTGATTACCGCTCACGGCAGTATAGATACCGCCATTGAATCCATGAAGGCAGGTGCCTTTGATTTTATTTCAAAGCCTGTTGATTTAAACGTATTACGCAAACTGGTCAATACTGCCATCCAATCCAGCCAATTATCCACCACTGAAAAATTGCCGGCTGAAAGTTTAATTATCGGTCAATCCAAAGCCATTCAGGACTTAACCCGCAGCATTCAAAAATTAGCGCGTTCTCAAGCGCCGATCTATATCAGCGGTGAATCCGGTTCAGGTAAAGAGTTAGTCGCTCGCTCTATACACGAGCTTGGCCCTCGCGCCGCAAAACCGTTTGTCGCCGTAAACTGTGGCGCTATTCCACGAGAACTGATGGAAAGCGAATTTTTTGGCCACAAAAAAGGCAGCTTCACCGGTGCTCACCAGGATAAATTAGGCCTATTCCAGGCAGCAGAAGGCGGAACTTTATTTTTTGACGAAGTTGCTGACTTGCCATTGGATATGCAAGTCAAACTCTTGCGCGCCATCCAGGAAAAATCCATTCGCCCACTCGGATCAGCTGAAGAACTGGTAACCGATGTACGCATCCTTTGTGCTACACATAAGTCCCTGGAAGCAGAAGTTAAAGAAGGCCGTTTCAGGCAAGATTTATTCTATCGCCTTAACGTGATCCAATTAAGCGTAGCGCCGTTACGTCAGCGCCGCGAAGATATACCTTTGCTGGCAGGGTATTTATTGCAAAAAATAGCTAGGGAAATGCAACTGACCCCACCGAGGCTTTCAGCGGCGGCTTTAAGTGCTCTCAATGATTATTACTTTCCCGGTAACGTTCGCGAACTTGAAAATATTCTGGAACGTGCATTCACTTTATGTGAGAACGATGTCATTGATACTCCTGACCTGCAATTACAACCTGATTCGCAAGCGCTTCAAAGTTATTCGACATCAGAAATGGCAAGCGTAAAAAATAAGGCCCATTTGCAAGACAACAAAAATAACCGTATAGATTATCCCGCACGCTGTGCCGAATATCCTTCACTGGATGACTATCTACTGGAAGTAGAAAAAGAAATTCTGTGTGATGCGTTAGAAAAGGTACGCTGGAACAAAACCCTCGCCGCCAAACGATTAGGAATTACTTTCCGTTCATTGCGTTATAGGTTACAAAAACTAGGGTTGGATGACGAATAATAGGATGTAAAAAAAATCCCGCCGAAGCGGGATTTTTTTTAGTTTACCAGCAGGCAGCTGGTAGTTTCACGCCATTCTGATTGAGCCTTAATATATTGCAACCATCTTTGGTATCCTTGGTTTGCGGCTCTCTGATTGCAGTTGCAACCAATTGGAATGCAGTAGCACTAATCACCGGTGTCGTAGATAATTTAATCTCATAATAACCGTCACCGTTGTTGGTGATAATCGAACCGCCACTATCAAGCGAAGTAAACACCGAACAGTTGGTAGCCAGATTATATTTACCATTTAGGGTGTAACATCGCTGAAATTGTTGGGCAAGACCAGACAACTCTGATTTTGCTTCCGCACGCTTGGATTTACGTACCGATTCCATATAAGACGGGTAGGCAATAGCCGCGAGTATCCCAACAATGCCTACCACGATCATTATCTCGATTAATGTAAACCCCTGGCACTTTTTAAATTGGCTCATAGATTGTTATCCTATTTTAACTGACGCCAGGATTGACGGCCTGTATTACAACCTTCCAAAGAACGGCTACGCGTATTTAATCCTCCGCCACTTCCAGACGTCATTAACTCTACATCTGTAGTGCAATCAGCTGCTGCACTGGATGAAGAGCTCGAACCTGAACTTGTAGTAGAACTGGAAGAGCTTGAACTTGGCGGTATTGTTTTAAGAGCCACACTGGTATCACTTAAATAAACTTCATTCTTGAATTCCCCTTTGGGCGGCCGGGTACTTTTATCCCCTACGGCGGGGATTTCCATAAACCAGCTCTTTCCACCTACGTCACAGGGTATAGAATTAGGCAGCAACGTATTTATATATAACATATCTTGCAATAGCAGTGCTTTTGTAGTGACTCGCTCATCTCTCACGCCAAAATCAAAATCCAAATCTATGTACCAACCGAACTGTGTAGTCCAGTTTGGGGGATCTGTTGAAATGGTTCTCGACTCTGAGCCTACTGTATAACTGGTGGTCATGGTTTTCTCCAACAAACCACTCCGTACGGTGGGTGTGCCTGTTGGTCCATTATCCGGTACCGCATAAAAACTTTGCCGTTGGCCGCCTATCAGGTTATCACCTGTCTTGTAATACCTTCCGGTGCCAAAATAAACCATATTCTTTTTCAGGATATTATTAAAACCAATCGTAGGTGAGGCTGTAATGGTCTGGCCACTCAGTGCGCTAAATACTTTATAGCTACTCATTGTGAGAGGTGATGTACTGGAATAATAGAAGTGCCACATATTGCCATCAATATCCCCTGAATAGACATCCTCCAGCTGCCCCAATGCGTTGATAATGATACTCGGACTACTTAAACCCGAACCAGCACCTGTATCAATAATTTGTGTGTAATCGCTGTTGGTTGGATCTTCCAAGTCAACCATAAACAGCTTGGACGTTGTGCCGGTAAAGTCCCCATTACCAAATATAATTGACCAACGCCCGTCTTTGGTAGGCACCAGGAAAATTTTACCTAGCACATAACCCATATCGGGATGGGTATACTCAAACAATACTCTCGGCACAGCATTAGTAACATCCAACACATAAATGCCTTTACCACCGGCCCCCAGAGAACCGACTACAATCGAATGCCATGCACCACTGAAATAAGCATCACCAACCACTATAGAACCATCAACGATATATTGATGTGGATTATCGATAGTACCGTAATCCGGTTTACTTAAATTCGGCAGCTTGTCATACACCATGTTTGGTATGTAAGCAAATAACTCCCGCAACGCGTCTTTCTGACCGGATGATGTATCCTTACCCTTGAATGCGTGCAGCATACCGTCATTGGCTCCTACAAACACACGTGAAGCCCTGGCTCGCTTGTCTCTTACAAAGGTTGCATAAGTGCTACCGCCGGTTGGTAAATAGGAATATCTAAAATCAAACTCACCTTCATACACCGGACTGGAATTAACAATATCTCCCAGGATATTCCTATAGGGCACAAGGTTGCCGTTAGCATCTTTTGTCGTATATTCACGAACCCGGAATCCTGTAGGACCTTCATGCGCTGCACTTCCTCTTATCCAGTTCACACGGTTTTCTACTGTCGTCAATGATTCTCCAGAAAAAGTTAATTTGTTTTTCTTATCTGAATCTAAATTAGTCCACTTAAACTCAACAGTGTTACTCCCGACATAGGTATAGATATTCCGACCTACCTCTGTCGTTTGCATGTCATTGGACGTAGGTGTGGTCAAAACGGCTGTTGTTTTGGTTGGTGATGATGGCAATTCGCCTGTTGCTGAATCTGGTTGATAACCCCGTAACTCACCCGTCCAGTCTTTGCTGTTAAATGCAGCTTGATATACATAACCATCTGTAGTTAAACGTGTTGAACTCGTTGCCACCGCAGAAGCCGAACCACTTCTTGCCACAATATCAGTAATAATGGTATTCAAATTTTCTTCAAGATTAGAGGGGTTTTTCACGCTGAAGAAATTATCCGGGATACCATCTGCCCCTTCTATGGATGGTGTTGGACCATGGACATCCCATGCATCTCCACTATCAAACTCATGATTATTATTCGAATCGCTAAAGCCACCATATTTGGCCGCCAACCATAAGGGTTTTGGTAAAGATTTGGTAGCAGAGGTAGCACCGGTCACTTTGAAATCCAACATAGAACTTTCTACACTGTCCCCCGATCCAGCGAGTGTATCGTAGTTCACATTACCCGGGCGGACTGTCCAGGGTACAAGTCCGCCTGCAAAAGCAGTACCTGCTGCAACTGTTCTGGATGCAGTAAGCAATGTACCACTGCGGTAAAAGTTATCTGCCGTCACTTGTGTTGCACCCGTATAAAACTTTCCGCTGTATTCAGAAGCACCATAGAGACTATAACTTAGATGAATTTCAAAACCCGCCTGTGCTTGTAAAGTCGTAGTCGTGATTCGGATCACATCGGATCCCAAGGTTCCTGAAGTCAGGGTACATGCAGCACCAACACAAAATTCTATGCGCTGTGTTGCATCCAGATCATTATCATTGCCCCAGGTTGAGTCTTCCCATGTCAATACAATAGAGCCCGCAACCAGTTTATTATTTGAAAATGTTAACCTCTCAATAACCGCATTAATTAATGTACAACTCTGATAGTTTCCGTTCCCGGAAGCTTCACATGCAGGAGAAAAAGTTACCGTGCCTGTTTCTACCGGGATAGAAAAAACAGGCAGGCTTTCTGCCAAATCGACAGCATAGGTAGTTACTGTTTGGTCACCTGCAAGGCCAGGTCGCAAATCAGTAGTATGGGCATGATATGCCAGACCGGCAATATTATAAGTACCTTCCAGCCCAGGTAACTCAGGACAAATGCCCGATACACTAGAAAGTTTATCTGTATAAATTGATTGGCAATTGCGAGCCGATGGTTTTGCCGTGGCAGTATAGGGAGCATAAAGTGATTTATTCATCCCCATGTAATAATTACCCGCAAATGAAGTGTATTCTTTTTCCCCCACCGCATCTGTTTTTGCTTCAACAGCAGACGTGCCCGCACTCAAGCCAACTATATCGCTTGCAGAACTTAAATCATCACCATCGAATGAATTACCACCGGTAGAAATAATAATAGCTGCACATTTTGCGCAGGAATCAACCCAGGGGTCTGTCCAGCTAGATACACGAGTCAATCCTGGAACACCATTAATGGTTACAGCATTGTTTGAATCATAAAGAGTCGTCGTGTCATCTACATTAAAACCGGAAGACGGCCCTGATTTTCCAGAAACGTAACGCAACATTTCCAAATAAGTTTCTGCAATAGGATTGCCCCAATCGGTACATGTTTGGCCAGAAGTAGTCCCACCCAATACCGTATTTATTGAAATACCGGGAGCATTACAATCTGTATATTTGGTTGCGGAAGAATTAAAGTTAGCGATCCTGAAACTACTAATATTTTTAATAATACCCGACACTTGATTATTAAAAGTACCATCATCCAGATTAATTTCATCATCAGGATCATCGTGTTTGACGTCATCCGTATCAACTAACGGACTGGCGGCTTTGCGGAGTATCCCGCCCTTTAAATGGCTTTTGTAGCTACCGGTGGTAAGACTGAAATTGATTGCTCCACTTTCGCCATGTTTTTGCAACAAGCCAACAGGTTTTAACAATGTACTGGTGCCATATTTTTTACAACGCGCATTATCTTTACCCGTCACACATACTTCAACTTTTGCTGTCATATCACTTACTGAAGAAGATGAAGGTGTATTAGCTACACCTAACCTGCACTGACGTCCCTCTAAAGAGGACCAATAAAAATAACCGTCTGTATTCGCGGCGGTACGAATAATAGGATAGCCTGTAGCGTCTGAACTTGTTGAAACATTACAAAAACTTCTTTTTTCACTTCCACTTTCTGATTTATAAGGAGTGTATTTATCTATATCAGTACCTGAATATACTTTTACAAAAGCATGCACATCCGATGGGATATAAGCCCGTTCAAGTATTGTTTGGGCAGTCGTATCTACTGAACGCATACCACCGAATAATACCCTGCGCAAAATATCCATACGGGTCATTGAAACCCAGTTTAAAAAATTGCCGCTCCATGCTCCTGTCTCACCTATCTGTTTTGTACCTGTGCCTGCACACTGATGTGCTGTTGCGGCAGTTTCTGGTGAAAAATAACTTTGGTTAGGGTTTGTGCCATTAGGTTTGTAGGTGTAACACCACCCGGGGTCAAAGTAACCATAATAGGTAAAATCATTGCGATAGGTAGTATCTGCCTCAGAGAGAATACCGCCATCTAAATTGCTGTAATCGCTGTATGCTTTTTTTGTCAACTCCTGGTCAATTGACATGACCAACGCAATATGTGGTTTAACAGCAGCCTCTAAAAACAAGGGGCTTTGAGCAGGCCCCTCGGAAGAGGAAGAGGAAGAGGATGATGACGAAGACAAAGATGAGGACGATAAAGATGAAGACGATAAAGATGACGATTTAGAAGATGATGATAAGGACGACGATTTAGAGGAAGACGATAAAGATGATGATTTGGAAGATGATGACGATTTGGAAGATGATGACGAAGACTTGGAAGAAGACGATGATGACTTGGAAGAAGACGATGATGACTTGGAAGATGAACTAGCGGTAGCGCTACAGATGCTTCCTGTCAGTGTAGGCTTCTCAGCAGCGGCGCCACCTTTAGTGCCCCCAAAACCAAACGTGCGGGTTTGGCCGACTGCTATAGTGCCATTATAGGTTGTATTGGTTGCACTATAAGGGTCGTTGTTGCCCGTAACAATTGCATCATAAGGATTGATAACCCTATCGCTGCCATTGTACTTCCAAGTAACACTCCAACCAGAAACAGCACTACTGCCAGTGTTGGTAACATGTATCTGAGCGTTAAAACCATTATTCCATTCGCTCATTATAACATATTCGCAACTTGCAAAGGTGGCAGAGGAAAATCCGGCAAGCGCAACAAAAAACCCAACCAAGGTCGCTAAACGTTGCGCAAACTTTGCCAGAGTCCGCATTGGCCTATCTGAAAAAGTAGTTTTTGTAGACATGATAAATTCCTATAAGTATTTGCATCTAATCGCACGCCACACAAATGATAGCGACGACAATGATGACTTGGAGGAAGACGACGAAAGTTTTGATGAAGATGACAAACCAGATAATATTAAAACCGAAATTAAGGATGCAACCGCTGAAATTATATTCACCATATTATAAGGCGCTGACTGCAAACTGCAGATAGTTGCATCAATCGCATTACGATGAATAGAAAACATCATGATAGTCTCCACAAGATACATTATGGTGTACGGTGATAAAAAGATTGGACAACAACGGTAGACGCAGCATCTGTGCCTGATGATAAACCGGTCAGACCAACACCTTTCGCGCTAAGACGGTAGGGAATAACTTCTGTCACACTGCTGATACCATCCAAAGCAGAACCATCATCGGGCCGATAAGGCTGAAGTTCTTCAATGATATAAATTGGCTGGGATTTTGTAGACAATGACATAGTGGACGTAGTAACACCTTGGGCTGTCCATTTAGCATCGTCAAAATAAATGACAGAATTTGCCGGACTTCTGTCCAGATCCAGCACACATACGCCAGAGGTGGGGCAGGCAGGCGGAGTCGATACCCGGTCCTGGTCTATGATTGATTCAGCTAAGGACAAGCCTGCTTCAGCTGCCTGAAAGGCAACATTACGATCGCGAGCATTACCCAACATAGCCTCTTGCAAACCGCTGCCTTTAATAGCAGCTAATGCAATGATAGAAATCAGCAATACCATCACCAACCCGACAATCAACACTACACCTTGTTGCGAGCGTATGGTGTAAGAACAACAGGATATTGGTATACCCATAAAACAACTCCGAAAATTAGGGATTTCTAGACCTCAGTGAAAATGAGGCGCGGAAGACTTTTCTCGAATAACGATCAGTCGCAGCAGGCTCTACAGTTCCACCTCGAAATACATAAGTCTGTTTCTCTTGAAGCTCGAATTGGTTATCACCGCGTACAACAATTTCAGCCTGTACAGAGGAAATGGAATCCCAGTCAGCCACTGCACTGGCATTTACATATACAGGAACCTGCTGACTACGTGTTGGTTTAGCCATATATTGAAAGCCCACTCTCTCCACCCCTTGCAGGATTTCAACGGGAGTACCACCATCGATTTGCTGCCATAAACTCGGTGTTGTATTCCCCACAGGCGTGTCAGATGTTGCAACAAAATAAACAATGGTGTGAAAGGGCAAAATATTTCCATTTTCATATAAATCTTTAGAGGGAGTGGCAATATCCCATGAATCACTATGAGATAGAGTGACCTTACTGGCCTGCACATTAGGCACATCACTTATTTGAAAAATCCGGCCGTTGCGACAATTTGATATAACAGCAATTCCATTTTGGCAAAAACCCTCCACACAACCGCTTACCAGACTCTGGTTTGTATAGCCGAAAACCTTCGTCTCATTGTTTACACTTAAAATTGCCATGCCACGATCATTAGCACCGCGAATAACTAATACATCACTATTATCAGCCAAGGTAAAACCGGAGCCCAAACTTACACCAGAAGGTAAACCGCTAACCACATGAGTCGTAGGGTGGACAGAAACGGTATAACCAACTAAACCTTGGGTAAAATTACTATGAAGCCCCGTTAAACTAGGACCTACCGGATCTTCTACACGGCGGTCTCCACCAACTAATACAGCTGCCGTATTTATACAGCCGGCAGAGGAAGCAATCCGTAAGTCACGTCCTATAAACTCCATCGCCAAACGACCGGTTTCCTGGACGCGGGACAGGCTTTGTTGGCTGCTGAATACTGTATTACTGGATACAAACATGCGCACTACACCGGCCATCAACAGTAAACCGAGCGTGATAGAAATCATTAATTCAACTAAGGATAAGCCACGCTGATTGGGCATTTTCTGTTCTCCTACAATCTAGACGTGTATGTAAAACGGTTGACATTATTTGTATTGGATTCAACCCAGGTAATTGTGACCGTACACATCCCGGTAGAGTTACTGCACTCTACCGCACCTGTGCCGCCGGGCATTTGGGATTCGATATTTTGCCGCCAGATATATACATCACGATCTGCCAATGATGAGGTTGGCACTGTGCCGGCTGTGAACACTGTCGCAGCTACGTTATAGCGCTCCAGTTGTACTGCATTAAATACACTTCTTCGATTTGTCCTTATCCGATCCAGGATATCAGATGCCAATATATTCGCTTGCGAACCTAAATAGGCTCCGTGGTTATACAAGAGTGACCGTGACTGCAAAGCGGCCAGGGTAATCAAGGTGGTAGATAAGATCAGCATTGTTATCAACACTTCGATCAAACCCACGCCTTTTGATTGTTTGAACGTTATACCGTTCATGCCCACCTCAATAGCTAAAATAATTAGGAATGCTTTTTAACAATTTGTTTTTTGTACCGAAATCAGCCCCGACACTCCGATGGTGATTGTCCGAGCCTTTGGCGCGCCGCGGGTGCAGCCCTCGATCTTACTGTTAATTTCAACGCTGCCAGCCGCGACACGCCCTAAGCTGCCCAAGGCGGTATAACGAATAAATGTGACTGGAGTAGCGCCTCTCTTCACGTCAATAACTGCATTCTCGTAAGCCTTTCCTACCACTTTCAAAATCTCCGGAGGAGTTCCCAAATCAGGGGCTGCCGCAGTATCTGAAGTCGCTCTGTCCACAAATACAATATAGCCATCCGTCCATGAACCTGTGCAGGTTGTACCATTCGAGCTTGCGCACACAGTTACACGGTTTGCACGCCTCACGGCTTCATAACGGGCAAGGTTAAGCTGAGTGATTAATTCTTCACTTAAAGCGACAGACCTGGAATTTCGAATTTGTTTGTTAAAGTTGGGAATTGCAATCGCAATAATGGTGCCCAAAACACAAATGGTCACCATAAGCTCAATTAAGGTAAATGCTTTTTGAGGTTTAAACATGAATGTGCCTGCTTAATTGATACTTGTTATACGTCTAGACGAAGCTGGATCTAGCGATTATATTAACCAAACCTTAACACAGGTGAACCCTGACCGCGTCTACCGCCTGATATGTGGTCATCAAGGATGAATGAGTGGCGCCTATGGCGCAAAAATCAACACAAGCATATTCCATGGAGGGAAGATTATGCGTTCTTTTGGCTTTACCCTTATTGACCTGCTTATCACTCTGGCAGTCTTAGCAATCTTACTGACCTTTGCACTGCCCAACTTTTCCGCCCTCGTCCAAAATCTGCAAGTAAAAACTGCCACTCAGAGTTTGCGGGAATCACTTGAGCTTACCCGCGCGCAGGCTATTTATTCCAACAATCGAGCAACCATGAGAAAGCAAACCAATTGGGTTGATGGATGGGAAGTCTTTATTGATGAGAATAACGATGGCCTGCTCAGCAACAATGAACATGTTTTACAAAAACATGAAAAACTGAAAGGTGTTCGCGTTATTGCCAATCGCCCGGTCAAAAATTATGTGTCGTTTATTGGGTCTGGTGAGGGGCGTAATGCAAACGGTACTGCAAATGCGGGCGCATTCCTGGCAGGAACCTTTACCATTTGCCCAACAGGAAAGGGTAAAGGTTATGAATTGATTCTGTCGAAAGGCGGACGAGTCAGGACGCATAAAATTGACGCACGCGCCTGTGCAACAATCTAACCGGAACCACGACCGGTAAAGCCAGCCATATTGTTATTGGCGTAAGGCTTTCGGTAAAGAAAAACTGATGGTTTCAGGGGTTCCATCCATTTCTTGTGGCGCAGTCGCGCCGCAGGCCTGTAATTTCTCGATCACCTGCTTTACCAGGACTTCGGGGGCAGAGGCGCCCGCTGTGATACCAATCGCCTGCTTTGCCTGGATCCACGCGGGATTTATATCCTCCGGGCCGTCAATCAAATAGGCCTCTGTACCACAGCGCTCTGCCAATTCGCGCAAACGGTTTGAGTTAGACGAGTTAGGTGAGCCGACAACCAACACCAGGTCACACTCGAGTGCCAGCTGGCGCACTGCATCCTGACGATTGGTGGTTGCATAGCAAATATCATCTTTGCGCGGCCCCTGGATATTGGGGAATTTTTTGCGCAGGGCATCAATCACTTTTGCTGTATCGTCCATCGACAATGTGGTTTGTGTGACGTAGGCCAGGGCGTTGGGATTTTTTACTTCCAGCGCTGCTACATCAGCTTCATCCTCTACCAGATAGATAGCACCACCTTTGCTGCTATTGTATTGCCCCATGGTACCTTCCACTTCGGGATGGCCTTCATGGCCGATTAAAATACATTCACGTCCTTCCCGGCTGTACCGCGTTACTTCAATATGTACTTTGGTAACCAGGGGGCAAGTCGCATCAAAAATTTGCAGACCACGACGTTCCGCTTCTTTACGCACCGTTTGTGATACACCATGGGCACTGAAAATGAGGATAACGTCATCGGGAACCTGGTCAACTTCTTCGACAAAAACAGCACCGCGCTCACGTAAGCTATCCACCACAAATTTGTTATGCACAACCTCATGACGCACATAAATAGGTGCTCCGAACACATCGAGTGCACGATTTACGATATCAATGGCACGATCAACTCCGGCACAAAATCCACGGGGATTGGCGAGTTTAATTTCTGTCATTCTGTTACCTTTCTATACTGACTTAATAACCCTTTCCCAAAGTAATTTAATGGACTTGAGCAGGTTCGATTTTCAAAATCGCCACTTCAAATACTATGTCACGGCCTGCGAGAGGGTGGTTGAAATCAACTGTTACCACATCATCATTAAAGCGCTTGACGACGCCTGGTAATTCAGTTTTCTGGGCATCTGCAAAAGACAGCACCAAACCTTCTTCCAATTGCATGTTGGTGTCAAATTGGCTGCGGGGAATCTCTTGTACATTGTTGGGATTACGCTGGCCAAAACCATGTTCGGGTTTAATAACGACCGTTTTGCGATCACCTTCCTGCAAACCATAAATGGCCTGTTCAAAGCCTTGCAATAAATTCCCATCGCCCACGGTAAAGGTTGCGGGGTCGCGCTCAAAATTTGAATCAATCAACTCGCCATCCGGTAAACGCAATGCGAAGTGCAAGGTTACGCGAGTACCGGGACCAAGGGCTAAATTACGCATTACACATTCTCTTTTCAGCAACCATTTTCCTCATCTCCACTTTTTAGATGAACCAGCCTTAAGTAAAGGGGGTGAGTGTGAGGGATTAACTTATGCGAAACTTCTCGCTTCGCCAACGCCTTCTACATTTTCTACGCAACGTAAACAGATTTCAGGATGGGCCGGTTGCGAGCCCACATCTGCACGGTGATGCCAACAGCGTGCGCACTTGGCGTGCTCGGATTTCCTCACTGCCACGTGCAGGCCGGCGATATCAGTGGTTTCAGCGGCTTGCGATTCACCCAAAGGACGAATTTCTGCCGTAGAGGTAATCAACACGAAGCGTAATTCGTTGGCCAATTTGCGCAATTCGGTGGCCAGGTTTTCGTCACAGTAAAGTATAATTTCAGTTCCCAGTGAACCACCCACTTCGCCAGCAGCACGCTTGGCTTCGAGTACCTTGTTGACGGCATCTTTAACCTGGGCAATCAATTCCCAATAGCTGTCAGCAAAAGAATCGGCTGGCAGCGCAGGCAATTCATACCATTCAGCGACGAATACGTTGGCCGCACGGGCACCGGCTATTTCTTTCCAGATTTCATCAGCCGTAAAACTTAAAATCGGCGCAATCCACCGCACCATAGCCTCAATTACACACTGCAATGCAGTTTGCGCTGAACGACGTGCAAGCGCATCGGCTTTTACGGTGTATTGACGATCTTTAATAATATCAAGATAGAAACCGCCCAATTCGACTACACAGAAGTTGTGCAGCTTTTGGTAGATCAAATGCAATTGGTAGCTGTCGTAGGCTGCAATGATTTCCTGTTGCAATTGCGCAGTGCGCGCAACAATCCAGCGATCCAGTTGCAACATATTTTCAACCGGAACTGAATCAGTTTCCGGATTGAAACCGGTCAGGTTCGACAAAATAAAGCGCGCGGTATTGCGGATGCGACGATAAGAATCCGCAGTGCGTTTCAGGATTTCATCAGACACACTCATCTCAGTACTGAAATCTGTTGCTGCGACCCACAAACGCAATACGTCCGCACCCAGATCGTTCATTACTTTTTGCGGCGGAATGACATTCCCGATAGATTTTGACATCTTGCGGCCCTGGGCATCTACCACAAAGCCGTGCGTCAACACTGTTTTGTAGGGCGGAACTCCGTTCATCGCCATCGACGTTTTCAGGGATGACTGGAACCAGCCGCGATGCTGATCAGAACCTTCCAGATACAAATCCGCAGGAAAACGCAAACCGGCACGCTGTGCAAGTACTGCGTAATGGGTCACACCGGAATCGAACCATACATCCAATGTATCAGTGACTTTTTGATATTTATCGGCATCCGCGCCGAGCAATTCCGCTGCGTCCAATTCGAACCAGGCATCCATTCCACCCTGCTCTACTTTTTGCGCAACGGCTTCGATCAAGCGCGGTGTTTCCGGATGTAACTCTTGTGTTTCTTTATTGACAAACAGCGCGATAGGTACGCCCCAGGTACGCTGACGGGAAATACACCAGTCAGGAGAGGTAGCCAACATAGCGTCAATGCGCGCTTTACCCCAGTCCGGCACCCAATTCACGCCATCAACTGCTGTTGCAACTTGATCGCGCAAATTATTTTTACTCATGCTGACAAACCATTGTGGAGTCGCACGGAAAATCAATGGGGTTTTGGTTCTCCAGCAATGCGGAAAACTGTGGGTAATTTTACCTTGCGCAAGCAATGCATTTTTTTCAATTAATAAATTGATAACTTTTTCATCCACTTTATAGACGTGATCGCCCGCAAAAACTTCTACGTTAGGACGATAATAACCATTGTCGTCGATGTAATTAAGCGTACCGATCCCGTACTTCATGCCTACATTAAAGTCATCGGCACCGTGGTCAGGCGCAGTATGGACAAAACCGGTACCGGCGTCAGTCGTAACATGGTCACCAAGAATCAGGGGAACCTGACGCGCATAAAATGGATGCTGCAATAATAAATGTTCCAGTGCTGCGCCTTTCACGCGACCGACAATAATATGTTCGCCCGCTTGCGCGCGACCCAGGACATTGGTAACCAGGGCCTCAGCAACCAGCAAACGCGTATCACCCACTTGTACCAACACATAATCAACGTCTGCACCGGCAGAAACGGCTTGGTTTGCAGGGAGGGTCCAAGGTGTTGTAGTCCAGATAACCAGCAAAATTTCACCGGAACCTTGCAGGTTTTCAATTTTTCCGGCCACGGCGGCTTGATCGATAAAGCTGAACTTTACGTCGATAGAAAATGACGTTTTGTCCTGGTACTCCACTTCTGCTTCAGCGAGTGCAGAGCCACCGACCACGCTCCAATACACGGGTTTGAAACCTTTGTGTAAATGGCCGTTTTCAGCAATTTTGCCGAGCGCGCGAATAATGTCCGCTTCAAACTTAAAATCCATGGTGAGGTAGGGCTTATCCCAATCGCCGAAAACACCCAGTCGTACAAAGTCAGCCTTTTGTCCGGCAACTTGTTTGGCAGCATATTCACGGCATTTTTCGCGGAAGCTTTTTACATCCACTTTATCGCCCGCTTTGCCGATTTTTTTCTCAACATTGTGTTCGATAGGCAAGCCGTGGCAATCCCAACCGGGGACATAGGGGGCATCAAAACCGCTCAGGGTTTTACTTTTGACGATAATGTCTTTCAGGATTTTATTAACGGCATGACCGATGTGAATATCGCCGTTCGCATAGGGAGGGCCATCGTGCAAAATAAATTGTTCGCGGCCTGCACGCGCAGTACGAATTTGTTGGTAAAGATTATGCACCTGCCATTGCTTGAGCATTTCCGGCTCGCGTTGGGCCAGGTTTGCTTTCATGGCAAATTCGGTATTGGGAAGATTCAGAGTGGCTTTGTAATCAGTCATCACGGTCAACTTAGTTAATGCGTTAAAAAAATGTTAGCAATCAATATCAAGTTTTGTCTTTCAGGGATTTTTCTTTTGGCCCAATATAGCCAGCAATTTTCGGGATAATCAATAACACCATAAGCGCAAAAAGCGTACACAGGATTGCCGATGACTCTCGCCCCAAGCCGGCCGCTATACCCACAGCGGCAGTCAGCCAAATACCTGCAGCCGTTGTTAATCCCTTAAGGTCTTTTTCATCCTGTCCCTTCAAGATGGCACCGGCGCCTAAAAATCCTATGCCTGCAATTATGCCCTGCATAACCCGGCTTAATTCTGCTTCAGTGATCATACCGGCCTGCTGCGGTATCACTACAAAAAGTGCAGCTCCCATGCATACCAGCATATGCGTTTTTATGCCGGCCGACTTACCGCGCTGTTCGCGCTCAAACCCGAGAATTCCCCCCAGGAGTGCTGCAACAAATAAACGGACGCTGATGCGTACAATTTCGGTTACGTCTTTTAGATCAGAAAATTCTGACACGACTGTGACGGTAATCTGTTCCCAGGTATTGCTCATAGAAATTCATCCTTAATACAACCACACCGAGGTGTTGGTTACCGGTTAAAAAAGTCCCGAGCTTGCGCAATATCTTGCTGCAATTGCGCTTTTAACTCATCCAGTGAGGCAAACTTTTTTTCATCGCGCAATTTATGATGAAATTCAACATCAATCACCTCACCGTAGATAGTGCGCGAAAAATCAAACAAATGTACTTCAAGCAGCGGCTTCTTCAAACCATTTACGGTTGGACGCACACCTATATTAGCGACGCCGTTTACATGGGTGCCATCGGTAAATACAGCCGTAACTGCAAATACACCATGCAAAGGAGAGCGGTAGCGGCGCAGATCAACGTTCGCTGTGGGTACACCCAATTGACGCCCCAGCTGTTTGCCGTAGACCACACGCCCATAGACACCGTAGGGTTTTCCCAGCAGCTTTTCCGCCTCATCAAAATCACCGGCCTCCAGCAGCTGGCGAATACGGGTACTGCTGATACGGTCGCCGTCCATTTCCAGGGTATGGGTATCACTTACCTCAAAGCCATGTTGTTTGCCTTTTTCTTGCAACAGGCGAAAATCGCCCTTACGGTCGCAACCAAAGCGAAAATCATCACCGACGACCAAATGTTTAATGGCCAAACCCTGCACCAACACCCGGTCAATAAACTGTTCGGCAGAAAGGCTGCGCAGGGATTGGTTGAAATTCAGGCACAGCACCCGGTCAACACCTGCCTCCCAAAGCGCATCCAGCTTTTCACGCATACGCATCAGGCGTGCGGGAGCTTTGTCGGCGGCAAAAAATTCGTGGGGCTGGGGTTCAAAGACAATGGCAACTGCGGGTAAACCTTCGGCACGCGCCACTTGAATCAGTTGCTGCAAGATCGCCTGGTGGCCCAAATGTACACCATCAAAGGAACCAATAGTCGCCACGCAGCCTTTATGCTCGGGGCGAAGATTGTGTAATCCGCGGATAAATTCTCGTTGCGCTGGCTGCACGGGTGCCCTTACCTGAGTTACCGTTTAAAGGGCGAGAAGTATACAGGAGCTGCGTGCACTGCTGTTAATGCGGTGCACGAAAATCTTTAAGACGGAAACCGGCCACACCTAAGCCGATAATATAAGCCGCCCCGCCAGATATGCAGAGTATGGCCAGATAGATGACTCGTTCCAGAATTCCCCAAGTGGCCCAATCGTTAAGGTAATACGTGCCTGCCAACAGCACAGCTACCATCAGCGCGTTGGCTGCGCCATAGCGCAGCCAGGTTTTCAGCCAGCCCGCTATAGGTATATAAACTCCGCTGGTACGCAGGCCGCGGTATAGCAAAATTACGTTCACGTAAGCGGCCAGAGCAGTAGATAACGCCAAACCGACGTGCCCTATTTGCCAATGAATATTGAATGGATAGACCACAAGTATTTTAAGGGTAATGCCCACTGCTATGGCAATCATGCCGACTTTGACCGGAGTCTTCATGTCATGACGAGAAAAATATCCCGGTGCGAGAATTTTGATCATCATAAAAGCGAATAATCCCAACACATAGGCCTGCATACTATAGGACGACATAAGGGCATCCTGGGGAGTGAATTTGCCGTGCTGGAATAAGGTGAAGGTAACGGGCTTCGCTAAAATGACCAGCGCCAACGTCGCCGGTAAAGCAACCAGGACTATCAGGCGGATTGCCCAATCGAGGGTTTTACTGAATGCCTCTGTCGATTCAGTTGCGTGCAGGCGTGACAGGTTCGGCATAATCACGGTTCCAATGGCGACCGCAAAAATACCCAGCGGCAATTCCACCAGGCGATCTGAATAATAAAGCCAGGTGATACTGCCTTGAGGTAGCCAAGAGGCCACAATTGAATCAAACAGGGTATTAATCTGGCTGATGGATACCCCAAAAATAGCCGGCGCCATCAAGGTCAAAATCCGCCTTACGCCTGGGTCTTTCCAATTTACTTCAGGCGAAGGCAAGAGATGCAAGCGTTTTAAATGGGGCGCCTGGAAAGCGATGGACAACACACCCGCCAGTAAAACACTCCAGGCAAGCGCATAGGTAACAGACCCCATCAAGGGAGCGATGACCAGCATGGCAAAAATAGACACTATATTAAGTAATACCGGTGTAAAGGCGGACACTGCAAACCGGTCATAGCTATTGAGGATTGCCCCCATAAATCCGCTGAGTGAAATCAACATTAAATAGGGAAACATGATGCGGATAAGGGATGTGTAATGGGCAAACTGTTCGGGATTATTCAGAAAGCCTGATGCAAAAGCAGCCCCGAGGATCGGGGCACCCACCACGCCCAGCAAAGTAACCAGAACCAACGTAGAGCCTAAACACCCCGCCACGCGATCAATCAGGTTCTTGAGCGCCTCTTGGGAACCTTTAGCGCGATATTCCGACAACACCGGAACAAAAGCTTGCGAAAAAGCGCCCTCCGAAAAAAGGCGACGAAAAAAATTGGGAATACGGAAAGCTGCATTAAAGGCATCGGCGTCGCTGCCAGCACCCAGGAAATAAGCTTGCAGCTGATCGCGAGCCAACCCGGTAACGCGCGACATCATGGTCATGGAGCCCGTAATAACACTGGAACGCAACATATTGCGCCTGGGTTCTGGCTGCTCTGGTGTTGGAACTTGCGGTGACGCAGACTCGGACACAAAAAATCCTTTGACTCTGGGCTGGCGAAAGGTGCGCATTATCGCCCGTCTGCCCAAGAAGATATAGCATTTTGCGTATTCATTAACAGCCAAACGTACGCTAACGAACTGTTTTAAAGCCGGTTCATTTTTATCCTGTGAGCGTCAATCAAAAAACCCTGCAATTCTGCAGGTCAATTTTAGGAGGCTTTATGGAAATTCGTAGCACAACCATCTCAAATTACGATAATTCGGATGTAACCGGCACTTCCCCCCTATCCTTGAGCGCCGTATCCTGGAGCGCTATCTTTGCAGGCGCTTCTGCGGCCGCCGCATTGTCACTGATTTTATTTTTGCTGGGTACCGGCCTGGGCTTTTCTGCGGTTTCACCCTGGGCCCATGAGGGAATCAGCGGAACTACCTTCAGTGTCACTACCATTGTTTGGATTACCATCACTTCGTTAATCGCATCGGGTTTTGGCGGTTACATCGCCGGCCGTTTGCGCACGCGCTGGATCGCAACCCCTGCTGACGAAGTTTACTTTCGCGATACCGCACACGGCTTTTTAGCCTGGGCTGTTGCAACACTCGCCACTGCCACTTTATTAGCATCGGTTATCGGCTCAGTTGCCAGCGGTGCCGCAAAAACCGGAGCAGCCTTGGCAGGTGGTGTAGCGAGCACCGCGGCTGTAGCGGCAACAACAGCTGTCGCAAATACGGACACGGCAGGATCCAATACTGATAAGTCCCTGTCTTATTTCCTGGATTCTTTATTCCGCAAAAACCTTGAAACAACTGCGCCAACGACGGGCCCAAGTGCACAAATTCCAAACCCACAAACCAATGTTGCGCCACCTGCGAGCGTTAATAACGATCTTGAAGGGCAGAATGCAGCCAAGGCAGAAATTGCACGCATTTTTATAAATGCGCTTGCCAACGGAAGCCTGCCTTCAGCTGACCAGGCCTACGCCGCACAAGTCCTGTCACAACACACCGGAATCAGCCAGCAAGAAGCGGAAAATCGCATCAATGCAACCTTTACTACGGTAAAAACAAAATTAGCGGAAGCTGAAACGGCAGCGCGTGCAGCAGCTGATAAAGCCCGCAAGGCCACTGCCTATGGTTCTTTGTGGTTATTTATCTCATTGCTTGCCGGTGCATTTGTGGCTAGCTGGCTCGCCATCTACGGCGGTCGTCAACGCGATCTCTAATTTGTACTCATTATCAGGAGAAATATTATGCGCTCAATAATTTTATATTTACTCGGTATCCCTATCCCAATCATTATCCTTATTGCACTGTTTGTACGTTAATACACAATGATCAGGAGAACATATTATGACGACTGCAAAAAAACTGGATTATTCCGCAATTCCGAAAGCCAAAAATGCGATTACTTTATTGCGCACAGACCACAAAGTAGTAAACGACTTATTTGATGAGTTTGAAAAAAGTCGATCAGCGGTTCGGAAAAAACAACTCGTTGCCATGATTTGCAAGGAGCTCACCATACATGCGCAAATTGAAGAGGAAATTTTTTATCCTGCTGCTAAAAAAGCCTTAAAAGATAAGGAGCTTATCCCAGAGGCTACTGTTGAGCACGCCACCCTGAAAGACTTAATTGCGCAGGTTAAAGGTGTTGAGCCCGATGGTGAAATGTTCGATGCAAAAATCAAAGTAATGTCTGAATATGTCAAACATCACGTCAAGGAAGAACAGAATGAATTGTTTCCCAAAGTTAAAGAATCCAAACTGGATCTGCTGGAATTAGGCGCACAATTGATGGAACGTAAAACTGAACTCCTTGATACTTATCAATAGTTCGCAGATGGATTTACAAGGATGAACGCGTAGCAATCAAGGAGCAGAACTGCAAGGAGGATACGTAAAGCAAGGACGCTTTATCACATAGGTTGAAAGAAACCTGTGCATCCCTGTTGCGGTTATAGGGTCCAACGCTAGAAAGAATATTCAAGCCCCAGCGAAGCCCTATCCAGACTAAAATCCCCTATATCATTGCGGCGCAGCTCTATACGTATGTTCACTGAATTAGTAAATGCATATCTTGCGCCTATGCCATATATCAAACCCTGGTCTGAAAAACGGTGCCCTTCTAACAGGCTTCCCGTCGCTTCAGAGAAACCGCCCGAAAACCGACTGATAAAATGCAAGGAGGAAATACCCAGCGAGCCCATTACTGTAAAACGTTCGCCAATACCGTAACTGAAGGCCCCTGCTAATGATATGCCTTGCGCTTCCACTGTCTGCGTATCATTGGGAGCAACAATAAACGCAATATCCGGCCTAATTTTATAGTGATCGGTCGCGCTACCAAAATCGGTATAAGCCAGTTCAAGGGCAAACCAAGCATTGAATTGAAAGCCGCCATGCACGCCATACCCCGTATCAGAATCCTTAAACGCCTGACCTGGGGTGAAAACCGAATTCCGTCCCGGGCCATCACCGGAAAACTCGGTAGAACCGACATCTGCACCTATATAAAAGACACCTGTATCCGCCGCCGTCGCTAATGGCGAGCCGAGCATTAAGGATACGGCTGCGCCCAGCGTTTTTATTGACATGATTATTTTCATGGTTATGCCTTTGTTAACAAATTACTGTACATCTGCCCCACAAAAAATCCGCGGAACGACCAGCAGTATAGGAGGCTCAAGGCATTGGAAATAGGCGATATTTGAACGCAGTTGTTAAAGTCTGTAACTACACCTAATCCGAACAGAAGCGTGCCGGACTATGTGTAGATTCACTTATTTTCGTTTATGTCATGTACCTACAACAGCACATTTACTGCACGAATGGAAAACGATTGTCGGAATATGTCTTGACAATTAAGTCCTGCGGAATTACTGTATATAAAAACAGTATAACCACGAGGTAATCTTATGTCAGTAGTCGCCGTATGGCTATGTGATCGGGATGGCAGTATGTTTGAAGACAAAAAGCTCGCAGAAGAACACGATAAGTATTTGGAACTTGCCGCCAATATCACCCAATTAATTGAAGACAATATCCCTGGCATTGATGAGCAGCACAGTGAAGCCATTGGGCTTTTATTGGCCCAACGCCGCGAACTGCTCGCTAAAGCCTGCAAAGGCAAACCGGATGAATTATTGCAGCCGTTTACTTACGAAAAACCTGCCACCCTGAATACCAGCATTGCCGCCAAGGAGTAATCAAGGACTTGATGAGAGGTAGCAATTCTTGTTAAGCCTTGCGGATTGCCTCCACAGCATTCGCAAGCAACGCCGGCCCCACACCGGCGCATTATATTCAAAGTGGTTACGCCACTTACCACTTTGAATTATTGGGTAGTTATCCGTAACCCAATCCCACTTTCATTCAATAGCGGCTATGGCCATAGCCGCTATTGAATGAACTTTTTTCGCCATCACACCTTCTTCTTTGGAAGCCTCAACGGGTGTGGTGGTTTTTTATATCCCATCCAGAAACCTACGACTTTACGGGAAAATTACGCGTTGCCTGGTGTGCGCTGGCTGCAACCAGTAAGAGCGCCACACCCAAGCCGGCAAACGCAAGCGGCAAACTTGATGCCTGTGCAACAAAACCAATTAACGCAGGCCCAACTAAAATGCCCGCATACCCAAGTGTAGTAATAGCGCTGATCGCAAGGCCGGCGGGCATATCTTGCTGGTTACCTGCCGCTGTAAACAGGATTGGTACAATATTGGAAGCCCCCAAACCGATCAGTACGAAACCAAACAAGGCAAATGTGGGCGAGCCGGCCAGGACAGACACAAAAAAACCTGATGCCGACAAAAGCCCCCCGACCAATAGTACCCGCTTGCCGCCCCAACGCTTCACAACCTTATCCCCCGTCAGTCGACCAAAGGTCATTGCTACTGAGAAAGCGGCATAACCCAAACCGCCTTTATCCGTTGCAAAGCTGCCCGCCGTTAAGAGCAAGGCGCTCCAGTCAAGCATGGCGCCCTCAGCCAGGAATACAATAAAACATAACACACCAATAAAAATGACTCGCCCATGCGGCACTACAAACAAGGGCGTATCATGACTACCGGCTTCCGGTGTGCGCAATAAAAACGGCCCGGCAATGACAAGCGCGAGTGCAATCATCATCGCCACACCCAAACTGGCAGCCAAAAGACCGAACCCGACCAATAAGAAAAATGTCATTGCCCCTGCCCCCACAAACCCGCCCACACTGAACAACCCATGAAAACCGGACATTAAGGAGCCGCCCTGGTTTTTTTCAACTATGACCGCCTGGATGTTCATGGAAACATCCAAGGTGCCTATGGCAGCGCCGAATAAAAACAATGCAAACGCAAGCAAAAAGCCACTGGGTACAACGGCAAGGAAAGGCAATACACAACAAACACATCCACCGGAAAGCAATATCACCCGGCGGCATCCAAAGCGCGAAGCCATCATTCCAGTCAATGGCATTGCAATCATTGAGCCCATGCCCAGGCACAACAGCAGCAGTCCCAATTCAGATTGCTCAAGGCCAAGCCGATTTTTCACATAGGGCACCATCGGTGCCCAGGCTGACATGGCAATACCGGCCGCCAGAAAAGCCAATCGGGTTGATAATCGCTGCTTAAACTCTATGGAACTCATAAGGCGTGATCTCACTGAAAAAATCCTTTTTAAAGGTTTAATTTTTAGTGTTCCCACGAACACAACAGGCGGAACTTCTGCGTAATTTGTAAACCAAGGCAGAAATATAAACAGCGGCGGTAATCGGCGACCAGATTGCCCCTTGGGTTAAGGCAAAAATTATATTCTGAGATTTAAAAAATTGTACGCCGACGATAATAACAAATGAACCTGCAAGAATTATAAAAAAGCGAATTAAGTAAAATGAAAGCTTCATGCATTCTTCCTTAAGAAGGTTATGGGCTTATTGCTTAAAATAACACCACGACAGCGAGGCCTGCCAGCTGATTCAGTAAATCTTTGGCATTCAACCCTGCAAGAAACCCGCTTGTTATCGATGAATAGGTTTTTCATCATTCTTGATTGGATTAGCTCGATTATAGGTTTGATAAAATGCCACATCCATTTTTTGGATAGTCTTTAAAGACACTGGTTCCCCTGCGGGGACGACAAAAATAGCCACATAAATACCATTCGCGCTATAGAAAACATTTAATATAGAACTCGGGGAGTCTTTCTGTTGGAATGCAAAAGAGGAAAGAACGAATGGCAGTACGGAAAAAACTGTTGGATCATCCAAGGGCTGCTTCTCGATCACTCAAGCTCAACGGCTCGCCCGGGTCGATTTTGGATGGCGCAACAACAATGAGCACAGCAAATGAACATAAGCCGCGAAAAAAAACAGCGCTAAAAAAACAGCACAATACAACAGCTCCACTCATGAATGAAACAATGATTGCGAAGAACCACTTCGCTACTTTAAAGAGCGTATGCTATCCCTGAGCTTCATCAGCTCAACACAAGGTTATCGCGATGAATAAGTTCTTTATCATCTTGATAACCCAGAATATCCAAAATCTGGCTGCTGGATTTTCCGATGATTTTGCGCGCTTCATCGGCATGGTAATTTACCAGTCCACGCGCTATTTCATGACCGGCTGAATCAGCACAAATGACCATATCGCCACGAGTGAAATCTCCGCGTACTTCTTTCACACCCACCGGCAATAAACTTTTACCCAGTTCACGCACAACGCGCACAGCACCATCATCCAGCACCAAGGTACCGCGGGTCTGTAGCTGGCCCGACAGCCAACGTTTACGCGCCGCTTGCGGCTGCTGGTCAGCCCATAAAAAGGTCCCGATATTTTCGCCGGCAGCAATTCTTAATAAAGCATCTTCAATGCGGCCACCTACAATTATCGTATCCGCACCTGAGCGAGCCGCAACACGAGCGGCGCGCACTTTGGTAATCATACCGCCACGTCCAAGTGCACCGCCCGTGCCACCTGCCATTTGCTCAAGGCGATGGTCAGCAGCGGCAATTTCACTGAGTAATTGTGCATTGGGGTTTGAACGAGGGTCACTGTCATACATACCTTTCTGGTCAGTGAGGATAACCAGCAAATCCGCTCCGATCAAATTAGCAACCAGAGCACCCAAGGTGTCGTTATCGCCAAAACGGATTTCATCAGTAACAACTGTATCGTTTTCATTAATGACCGGTACAACATTCAAACTCACCAAGGCTTTAAGCGTAGAGCGAGCATTCAGGTAACGCTGGCGAGAGGACAGGTCATCGTGATCGAGCAACACCTGTGCGGTCAGTAAACCGTAACGTTGAAATTCTACTTCGTAGGTTTGAATCAAACCCATTTGGCCAACTGCTGCTGCAGCTTGCAGCTGATGGATTTCAGTAGGACGAACATCCCAACCAAGACGGCGCATACCCGCTGCAACTGCACCTGAAGACACCAATACCAGTTCAATACCTTGCAGGCGCAACTTAGCCATTTGCGCCACCCAGCCCGCAATGGCTTTGGCATCAAGACCACGCCCATCATTAGTTAGCAAGGCACTGCCAATTTTTACGACCCAGCGCCTGGCCTGGGGAATTATGTCTCTTTTACTCATAGATTTTTGCTTACTTAAAATAGTCACGCGAGCCTATACCCGCTTCATTTTCAGGTCTGAATTATTGCATATCCCCGCTATTAAGTTGTAAAAAGAAAACACCGGGGCGATAACAAAAAAAGGCCATCATTCGCATGACGGCCTCTTACTTTATATTGGATAACGGCAAGAATCAGTAACCCACATATTCCACTTCAACATCGTAATCGTCATCATTGAAATCGTCATCTTCACCGCGGGCCAGGCGAGCCTGGCGATGCATTTCGCGCAGCTCTTCAATACGTTCGCGCGCTTCCTGGGCCATTTGGTTTTGCAATTCCAATTCGCGTTCGCGCGCTTCCGGATTTTCAGATTCCTCTGTCCAGATGGCTTCCAGGTGATCCATGATACGACCTGACAATGCCGCTGTCCCATCGCGATGCAAAGCTGAAATACGGAACACGGGGCCAGTCCATTGCAAGGCGTCAACTATAGCCTGGCAACGCTCATCTGCTTCTTCCGGGTCCAGCAAGTCCACTTTATTCAAGAGCAGCCAGCGGTCGCGAGTTGCCAGTGTAGGACTGAATTTTTGCAACTCATTGGCGATGACTCGTACATTTTCAACCGGATCAGAATCGTCTACCGGTGCGACATCTACCGCGTGCAACAATAAACGGCAACGGGTTAAATGCTTGAGGAAACGCACACCCAAACCGGCTCCTTCAGATGCACCTTCAATCAAGCCGGGAATATCCGCAATCACAAAACTGCGATATTGCTGGACTTTGACCACACCCAGATTAGGAATCAAGGTTGTAAACGGATAATCCGCCACCTTGGGTTTGGCGGAACTTACAGCGCGAATAAAACTGGATTTACCGGCATTCGGCAGCCCTAGCATACCCACATCGGCCAGAACCTTAAGTTCCAGCTTGAGGTTACGCATTTCGCCTTCAGTGCCGTGAGTGGTTTTGCGCGGGGTACGATTGGTACTGGTTTTAAAACGGGTATTACCCAAACCGTGAAAACCACCCTGCGCAACTTTGAGTTTTTGGCCGTGTTCAGTAAGGTCACCAAAAACTTCTTCGGTGTCGGTATCAAGCACAGTGGTACCCACAGGCACGGGTAAGCATAAGTCGGCACCCTTGGCACCGGTGCAATCTTTACTGCCGCCTTTCTCACCATTTTCGGCGCGATATTTAGGCTGGAAGCGGTAATCGATCAGGGTATTGAGGTTTTCATCAGCAACCAGGTACACACTGCCACCGTCACCGCCGTCCCCACCGTCAGGGCCGCCTTTGGAAATAAACTTTTCCCGGCGGAAGCTCATCATACCGTTACCGCCATTACCGGCTTCAACGTGGATTGGGGCCTCATCAACAAATTTCACAATAATCTCCGGGAAACATTTAACTAAATTTTAGCTGGGAGCCGTCGTTCTCGCATAGCGTGACTAAACACAAGTGCTTGAACAACCGCAGGCTGGTCCAAAGAGCAAGCGAAACGAGCAATGCGGCGCTTTTACCCTGTATCAGAACCAAAACTGGATCACCTCTGTGCGAGGGTGACGCCCCTCTTTATCAAAAATTTTTAAGTAAATAAGTGTGCATTTACAACTAAAAATACAATAAACAATAAAAAAGCCCTATCGGTTTAAGGACAGGGCTTTTTTATTGTTCTTAGCACTCGCTGTTGTCAGCAAGCAGGGCTACCTTGGTATCAATTACTGAGCAACAGGAACGATGCTGACGTATTGACGACCAAAAGCGCCTTTCACTTCAAACTTAACGTGACCATCAGCCTTGGCAAACAAGGTGTGATCTTTACCGAGGCCAACATTCACACCTGCGTGAAATTTGGTGCCACGTTGACGAACAATAATGCTACCTGCCGGAATCAATTGGCCGCCGAAGGCTTTAACACCAAGGCGTTTTGCTTCTGAATCACGACCGTTGCGGGTACTACCGCCAGCTTTCTTGTGAGCCATTTTCTAGTCTCCTAATAAATTGAGGGTTCGTTTAGCCTAAGCCCCTGGGGACTAGCCGTTGATACCGGTGATTTTAACTTCGGTGAACCATTGACGGTGACCTTGACGCTTCATATGGTGCTTACGACGGCGGAATTTGATGATTTTCACTTTGTCGGCACGGCCATGGGCAACTACTTCAGCAGTTACAGTAGCACCAGCGACTACGGGAGCACCAATCTTGATGTCTGCGCCGTTTGCAACAAGGTATACCTTGTCAAAGCTTACAGTGCCGCCAGTGGCGAATTCGATTTTTTCGAGTTTAAGGGTTTCACCCACAACTACGCGATGTTGTTTGCCACCGCTTTCAAAAATTGCATACAAACTCATTTACTTGCTCCAATGAACATTCGGACGACACGAAGTAGCTTGGCGATATGCCCGGGCGTTTGTGACTAGCGTCGTATACCTGTTTTCAGGGACGCGAATTGTATGCTGAATAAGCAAGACTAGCAAGACTCAAATCTAAAGAAATTGATACCAGGGCCGTAATACGGGATCACAATTTTCATTGCTTTGGGCTATTATGCCAGCGCTCGATAACCTCAGCATCTCACTATTGGATAAACAATAACGAAATCAGGAGTTTCACCATGATTAGATCACTGGCTCGCGTGACTGGGCTGTTAGCACTTGTAGGTGCCCTTACTGGCATAAGCACTGCGCAGGCAAAACCCACACTGAAGGACTACGGCACCCTGCCTGAAATTCAGTCCATCGCCATATCACCCAGCAGTGATTTAGTTGCTTTTCGCAAAGTAACTGCCGAGTACGATAGAGTGTCCGTCATCTCCATCTCTTCACATAAGCAACTTGCTTCAATCGATGTAAAAGCCATACAGCCTGGCAATCTATATTTCCTCAATGAAGAGCAGTTAGTACTGATCGCCTCTGAATATAAAGAAAAAATAAGTGGCATCATTGACAGTTTCAATGTCAGCTCTGCGTTCTTGTATAACCTGAACGATAAATCGATTCGACAATTACTCATCCCAGGAGAAGAACCGGTTTTAAAAGGGCAAACGGGGCTTGGAAGCCTGATAGGTATATCTCCAGACGGCAAATATGCTTATATGCCTGCATATAGCTTTGAAACAAGGCTCGGCGCAGATGCTAACTTTAAATATAATGAACCGAATTTTTCATTACTCAAAGTCAATCTGAAAGAAAAAAAAACACCCTTAATTGTTACCACAGGCAGCCAATCTACCTATGGCTTTTTTGTGGATGACAAAGGCAACGTACTAGCGCAAGTAAGTTATGATCAAAGAACCAATATTCATCGCGTCCGTGCTCGCCAAAATAATGAATGGGTAGATATTTTTAAAGAAACGATAGAAATACCAGAGAAAAGCTTTGTAGGGGTTACACCAGATTTTACATCGCTCGTGGTATTGGACACCAACGAGAAAACAGGTCGTGTTGCTTACTACACCATGTCACTTGCAGATGGCACTTTGTCTGAACCGCTGTTTGGGCGCGACGATGCCGATATTGAAGGAACGATTAAAAGCTTTCAGCGCGTAATTTATGGAGTGCGCTATGCAGGTTTTAATCCAAGCTATCAATTTTTTGACTCGAAACTAAACGAGCGCATGAAAGACATCGCGGCTAAGTTTCCAGAGCAATCAGTTTATTTGAGCGACTTCAGTAAAGACTGGAAACATCTTGTCATCTATGTAGCAGGTTCAAATTCGCCCAGTGAATACTATTTATTTTCAGAGGGTAAAGAACCGCAATTTTTAACATCGTCTCGTCCACAAATTAAAGCTGAGGACCTACATCCTACGGGCAAGGTTACTTTTACCGCGCGCGATGGTTTAAAAATTCCCACGTTGCTAACAATTCCTAAAGATAAAGTCAGTGCAATGAAAAACTTGCCTACCATTATCATGCCGCATGGGGGCCCCGAATCGCACGATACCATTGACTTTGATTATAAAGCACAGGCTTTTGCCAATAATGGTTATTTGGTCATTCAGCCCCAATTTCGCGGTTCAGATGGCTTTGGCTTGAAGCATATCCAGGCGGGTTATGGTGAATGGGGGAAAAAAGCTCAGGATGATATTTCTGATGCAGTGGGCTTTGCTGTTAAAAAAGGCATTACGGATCCGAATCGAGTTTGCATCGTTGGCTCCAGCTACGGTGGATATGCTGCATTAGCGGGTGGTGCTTTCTCACCTGATTTATATAAATGTGTTGTCGCCATTGCAGGAGTTAGCAATCTAAAATCAATGTTAAGTTGGGAAAAGAGGGAGAGAGGGAGCAAAAGCGCTTCCGTCAGCTATTGGAAAAGACAATTTGGCAATGGAGAAATAGACAATGCAGCCTTGGATGCAGTCTCGCCTGAAAACTTTGCACAAAACTTTAAAGCGCCGGTATTGCTGATTCACGGTACACGCGACCAAACCGTTCCTATTGAGCAATCTGAACGTATGAACGCAGCGCTGAAATCGGCGAAGAAGCCCGTTACTTATGTTGAGCTAGGTAAAGAAAATCATTACCTTCAGGACAGCGAAACACGATTGAAGACACTTGAAGAAAGCATCAAATTTGTTAACGCGCATATTGGTCAAAAGTAATTTTTTGCAAGACTGAACTCCATTGAGGAATAGCCTCAATGGAGTCATCCATTCCCCGATTTTATTTCATCCAGCCGTTTTGCTTCATCCACAACTCCAGTGCCTGGGGCCAGCTTGATATGCTTCCCTGCCCCTGCACCATACCGAGACCGTGGATATTACTTTGGTAAATGTGTAGCTCAGACTGGGCGTTGTATTTTTGGACTTGGGTGAAATAAGCCAGGCTGTTTGCCACAGGCACAGCCTGGTCGTTGGCACCGTGGAATATAAAGGTGGGAGGAACGCCAGCCTTAACCTGGAACTGCAAGGAATTATCGTGTACCAGTGCAGCGTCTGGAGTCTCGCCCAAAAGCGCTTTACGCGAACCGGCGTGGGCGCTTTCACCCTCAAGGGTAATGACCGGATAACCCAGCACGACAAAATCCGGACGCGCACTCAGATAACCCAGCGGGTCTTTTTGAGGGTTGGGGAAATCATAACGGGTGGCTACGCTTGCTGCTACATGGCCTCCGGCCGAGAAACCTGCAATGCCTATCCGAGCAGCATCCAGATTCCATGCCCGGGCATTGGCACGTACCAGCCTTACCGCTCGCAGGCCGTCCAGCAATGGAGCGGGAAAGCCATATTCCTGCATACGGTACTTGACCACGAAGGCGGCGACTCCGCGGCTATTCAGCCATTTCGCCACATCGTAGCCTTCAAGATCGAGCGCAAGCCGTACGTAGCCACCGCCAGGGAAAATCACTACCGCCGCACCAGTAGCAAGCGCCGGGTCTGGCCAGAAGGGTGTAATACTTGGGTTATCGACGCTGTAGAGGCGCTGGTTTTTAAACTCCTCACGGTCAGGTTTTACCAAGGGATTTTCAGCCCACAAATACACAGGGGTTTGCGGTAGATCAATCACAGCAGCAAGGGCTCCGGAAGTAAAAAAGCTGGGAATAATGAAGCACAACAGGCCAAGATGCCTGCAAAAGGAAGACCTAACCATAGGGATGCTCAATACCAATTATTTTTAGAAGATACAAACTGTCCTTAGTACACAACCCGTAGCAGTGCGCACGGGCTGTGTAAGAAGAATCGCGCAAGGATTAATGCTTTGCCTCTTCAGCATTCCACCAATGGTTTTGCAGCCATTCAACTTGCGTTGGGTCGGCCGCTTTCAGCAAAAACTGGCCAGCCGCCAGCTCATAGGGCAGCAGACTGTCTTTAATCGCAGACCACATCTGTTTGGCGTCATTGGCAACATAGGTACTGACTTTATTGACCTCATCACCCAGCATCTGCTCAGCTGTCAATTCAAGGGCGATCCAATCCTCTACCTGGTGATACAAACCCTGGCTCAATGCCGAGGCAGAATCGTTATTATCCAATTCAAGCTGATAATCCTGCGGTTTAGCCTGATAAAAATGTGTGTTGGTTAAATAGGATTGCTCATTTGAAAAACGGGATTCCGACGGATTTTTCATAGTGACCTCCTCGAAGATATTTATACCCACTCAGCGGCACAGCCTCTATAATCACCGCCTCTTTAGGATCAACTTCAGTATAGGCCAGTCTCTCCAATGCAACCGAGTCAAATGCAAGAGCAATATGTTCCCGCGCAAGTCGAAGCCGATGCCCAGCAATATTGGGAAGCCAACCAAAGCTTCAAAGTAATTGAGGACCGCAGTAAGGAAAAGTTCTACTGCCTCGCCATGTTTCCCTACCCCAGCGGCAAGCTGCATATGGGCCACGTGCGCAACTACACCATCACCGACGTAATTGCGCGCTACCAGCGCATGCAGGGGAAAAACGTATTGCACCCCATGGGTTGGGATGCATTCGGCCTTCCCGCTGAAAATGCTGCACTCAAGCATAACACTGCTCCGGCAGCCTGGACCTATTCCAACACCGACCACATGCGTAATCAGCTAAAACAACTGGGTTTCGGCTTTGACTGGTCACGGGAGCTTACCACTTGCAAGCCTGAATACTATAAATGGGAGCAATGGTTCTTTACCCGCCTCTACGAAAAAGGCCTGGTCTATAAAAAGATGGCAACCGTTAATTGGGACCCGGTAGACCATACCGTATTGGCAAATGAGCAAGTGATTGACGGACGCGGCTGGCGCTCGGGCGCACTGGTTGAGCGCAAGGAAATCCCGCAGTGGTTTATCAAGATTACTGATTACGCTGAAGAGCTGATTGATGACCTGGACAAGCTTCCCCACTGGCCAGAGCAAGTCAAAACCATGCAACGCAACTGGATCGGCAAAAGCCGAGGCCTGGAAATGCATTTTGATCTGGAAAAACCTGTCGGTGAATTCACCGGTTTTGATATCTATACCACCCGTCCCGATACCATTATGGGCGTGACCTACGTGAGCCTTGCGGCCGAACATCCCATTTCCAGGCTGATTGCGCAAACCAATCCGGCACTCGCCCAATTTATTGCCGATTGCAAAGTACAATCTGTAGCCGAAGCCGATATGGCCACTATGGAAAAACGCGGTATGGATACCGGTATCAAAGCCCTGCACCCTATTACCGGAGAACCGGTTGCGGTGTGGGTCGCCAACTATGTCTTAATGGATTATGGCTCCGGGGCCGTGATGGCGGTACCTGCGCACGATGAGCGCGATTACGAATTTGCCAAAAAATATTCCCTGCCGATTTCGCAGGTAATTGCCCCCGCCAATGGCGAAACCATAAACCTGGACAAAGCTGCCTATACCGACAAAGGCGTGTTGGTGAATTCCGGCGAATACGATGGCCTGGATTTCAATGCCGCTTTTGATGCTATTGCCAGCACCCTGGAAATGGCTGGAAAAGGCCAGGTAAAAACCAATTACCGCTTGCGCGACTGGGGCGTATCCCGCCAGCGTTACTGGGGAGCGCCTATCCCCATGTTCAATCTGCCTGAAGGCGGTGAAATTCCTGTTCCGGCGCACAAACTCCCGGTGTTATTGCCGGAAGATGTGGTAATGAACGGCGTACACTCACCGATCAAAGCTGATCCCGAATGGCGCAAAGCAGAGCTGGACGGTAAAACGGTCGAGCGCGAAACCGATACTTTCGATACCTTTATGGAATCCAGTTGGTATTACGCGCGCTACACTTGCCCCAACTTTGAAGGCGGCATGCTGGATAAAGCAGCAGCAGATTACTGGCTGCCGGTTGACCAATATGTGGGCGGTATTGAACACGCCATCCTCCATCTTTTATATGCGCGTTTTTTCCACAAGTTGATGCGCGATGAAGGCCTGGTCAGTTGCGACGAACCTTTTGAACGCTTGCTCTGCCAGGGCATGGTATTGAAAGACGGTACCAAGATGAGTAAATCCAAAGGCAACACCGTTGACCCTGAGGAACTGATCAACCAATACGGCGCTGATACCGTCCGCCTCTTTTCCATGTTTGCCGCACCGCCAGAACAAAGCATGGAGTGGAGCGATTCCGGCGTTGAAGGCGCAAACCGCTTTTTGCGGCGGTTATGGAAAGCGGTTGAAGGCCATCTCAATGCAGGTACACCAGGCAAAATGGATGTGGCAAACCTGCCGCAAGCTCAAAAAGATTTACGTCGCAAAACCCACGAGACCATCCAAAAAGTCAGTGATGATTTTGGTCGCCGCCAAACCTTTAACACGGCCATTGCCGCCACCATGGAATTGCTTAACGAAGTCAGCAAATTATCTGACCGCGCCAATCCGCAAGGTTTGGCAGTAGAGCGCGAAGCCCTTGAGGCTGCCATTTTATTGCTGGCCCCGATTGTGCCGCATATTGCCCATGCACTGTGGCGGGCCTTAGGCCACAACAGGATTCCGCTGGATGAACCATGGCCGGCACTGGATGAAAACGCACTGGTACGCTCAACCATTGAGGTAGTTGTGCAAGTCAACGGCAAAGTGCGCAGTAAAATTGATGTAGCTGTTGATGCCTCCAAAGAAACCCTGGAGCAACTCGCTCTTGCACAGGAAAATGTGCAGAAATTCCTTGAAGGTGTGACTGTGCGCAAAATTATTGTGGTGCCTAATAAATTGGTCAGCATAGTGGCAAATTAATAGGCTAATCGGGCGCAACAGTTGCGCCCATTTTATTGTGCTGAAATTATGATGAAAAAAATCGCTGCCTGTTTATTCCTTAGCGTACTGGTGAGTGCCTGCGGCTGGCATGTGCGCGGCTCTATTGAGCTTCCCAAACACCTTTCAAATCTCTACGTGTCTGCCACAGACTCCAAGGGCGCGCTCATCACCGACCTGCGCCAACTGCTCAAGATCAACCGTATTACCCTGGTCGATAAAGCAGCGGATGCAAATTACTCACTGGCGATTTTAGAGGAAACCAAAGACCGCCATACCGCCGGTGTAGGTGGCGATGAAGTAACCAGTTCCTACGAAATCACTTTAAAAGCCAATTATGAAATTCGCTTTAAAAACAGTACACACATCACCAAAGGTACAGCCATCAGTGTGCGCAACTTTAACTACAATACCGCCGCTATCAACAGCGCAGCGCAGGAAGAACTGCTGCTGGATCGGGAAATGCGCCGCGATCTGGCACAACAAATCCTGCGCCGCTTAAGCGCAGTGGCAAACAATCCACCCGACACCGTACAAAACCCGGCAACCAAAACCGGTGAACAGACTAATGGCCAAGCTTCGCCCTGAACAACTGGGCAATGCCCTCGGCAAGCAGCTGGCGCCCATTTATATTGTAACGGGTGAAGAGCCTTTATTAATCCAGGAAACCTGCGATGCCATTCGCGCCGCCGCACGCAAAGCCGGTTTTATAGAGCGCGACCTATACCATGCTGACAATCATTTTGACTGGAGCCACATCTTAGCTTCAGCTAACAGCATGTCCTTATTTGCCGATAAAAAAATTATTGAGGTGCGTTTGCCAAGCGGCAAGCCCGGCGACAAGGGCGGTAAAGTGTTGCAAGAATATGCGCAATCACCCTCACCGGATAATTTACTGCTGCTCATTACTGACAAAGTGGACGGCACCACACAAAAATCCAAATGGTTCAGTGCATTGGAAACACGAGGTGTACACATCCAACACTGGCCTGTCACTGCCGAAAACCTGCCCCACTGGATTGGTGCACGACTAAAACAAGCAGGACTGCAAGCCGATAGCAATGCCATCGATTTACTGGCATCGCGAATTGAAGGTAACCTGCTTGCCGCCGTGCAGGAAATTGAAAAATTAAAATTGCTCGCTTCGGGCAATGCTATCAGCATGGAACTCATGGCCAGCCTGGTCGCCGACAGCGCACGCTACGATGTATTCGGGCTTTCCGATAAAGCCTTGCACGGCGATGCGCGCGCCGCAGTAAAAACACTGCACGGCTTAAAATCGGAAGGTACCGAAGCAATAGCTGTACTCTGGGCATTAACGCGCGACATTCGCAGCCTGGTACAGATTTCACAAATGACCGGCCAGGGTAAGAACTTTGACTGGGCCGCCAAGCAGGCAGGTGTGTGGGATAAAAAGCAACCGCTATTTCGCAGTGCATTACAGCGCTTGAAACCTGCGCACTTACAGCAATTACTGCGCAAGGCCAATGGGATTGATAAAGCTATCAAGGGTATGCGCGACGCTGAGCCCTGGGACGAATTATTAGACCTGGTACTCAACCTGGCAGGTGTTCAAAGCTTGCATCCTGCCAATGAAAAACTGAGTTTGAAACTATAAGATCGCCCTGCGCGATTCATCATGCAGGGCGCAGATACTTTTATTCGTGCAAAGGCTCCACAAAAATTGATAAGAATGGCACTTACTTAAATATTTTTTAGAAGGAGTTGCCATCCTGTAAGCAGGATAACTTCCAATAACATAAAAAATTTCACGGATAATATAAGCACAAACAACAGCTCGCTAAAACATCCTCTGTCAGGCCTGAAACGGGCCCAACTGCCACTGCCAACTGATAGTTATTAAAAAATGTGAGGAACAATTATGAAATGGCATCCACTTTTGTCACCTTCAACGCTAATTCGTTTTATCGCCAGCGCTGCACTTATAAACCTTAGCGCACTTAGCCTTGCCGGCGAAGACCTGACGCCGTCTGGCACCAATCCTACACCGCGGACTATTGAATATCCGTGGATGTCAGTGGCGACCTGGGACAAGATGTATGCTGAAGATATAGCAGTAGCAGAACAAGGCGGTATAGATCTTCTCTTTGTTGGCGATTCCATTACCGCTGGCTGGAATCCGGATATCTGGCAAAAAAATTTTTCACAATATCGTCCGGCCAATTTCGGGATTGGTGGCGACCACACGGGTAACCTGCTATGGCGATTGAAATATGGCCATGCTGAAAAACTCAGTCCAAAGCTGGTCGTGTTGTTGATCGGCGTTAATAATTTCGGCCATTTAAATGAAACACCCCGGCAAGTTTTTGCAGGAGTAAAAGCCAACGTCAACCAGCTTCGCAAGCTTTATCCCAATGCCAACATTCTGGTCAATGCTGTGTTTCCCTATGAAGAAAAAGCAAGCAGTCCCAAACGCGCGCTGGTAAAAGAGGCCAATGCGCTGATCGCCACGTTAAATGATAACAAACGCATTTTTGTCAAAGATTATGGTTCACATTTTTTACAGGCAGATGGCAGCATATCAAAAGATATCATGGCTGATTTTTTACACCCCACCGCTAAAGGCTATCAAATCTGGGCCGATGTCATGCTTCCCGACATTCAAAATTTAATAAACTAGGGAGCAACCAATGCGCCTATCCTTTTCTGCAAGCATTGCGTGTGTGACCTTGTGCCTGAGCGCCGCCATAAATCCTGTTTCTGCCAATACCAGGGAGACTTCGGTGTATTCCATTCCTGCAACTGATACACACATTGCCACTATGGGTCGCGTTGATAAACATCCGGACGGCAGCCTGGAGTTTGGATACCCTGGTGTCAGTTTTTTTCTCCAGTTTGAAGGAACAACACTTTTGCTGGACGCCACAAGCAGCAGTGGACAAAACTATATTGAAGTCATTGTAGACGAGGGCGAACCACAGCTTTTCAAACTCGCCGACCAATGGCAAAGCCTTGCGATTACAAATACCGCTACCTATCAAAAACACAGTGTAGAAATTATCCATCGCTCAGAAACCTGGCATGGCATTGTCAGATTCAAACAGTTTGCAACCGATGGAAAGTTATTAAATACACCTGCGTTACCTGCGCGAAAAATACTGCTGCTCGGCGATTCGGTTACCTGCGGCGAAGCTATAGACAGGGTTGATGGCAGTAAGAAAGACACTCGTTGGTGGAACCCGCGTTTATCCTACGGCATGCTCACTGCCAAAGCGCTTAACGCGCAGGTTAATCTGGTTTGCATGGGTGGGCACGGTTTAATTCGCAGCTGGAACGGAAAAACCGATGAGTACAACTTGCCGGATTTTTATCAATTTTCCGTTGCAAAAGATCAGAATCCAATAAGTTGGAATCATACACTTTATGATCCTGATGTCATTGTCAGCGCCATAGGTACAAACGATTTCAGTGTGGGAATTCCAGACCGTGAAACCTATGTAACTACCTATGTGAAATTTTTGCTTACCTTGCTTGGCAATCACAAAAATGCACAAATTGTTTTAACCGAAGGAGCCATCCTGGAAGGTGAAAAAAAAGCAGCCCTGAAAGATTACCTGGCTGAAGCGCTGAAACGGGTCGATGACAAACGTGTACATATCGCAAGCTCCACTCATTTCCCCGGCGATAACACAGATGCGCACCCAACCAAAGAACAACATGCCGCTATGGCAAAAGATTTAACATCACAATTAAAGCGTATTATGCAATGGTAATTTATCCATCCGAATAAAAGAGACTTATAACCTCTGAACTTCTGATGGCAAAGCATTCCAAATTTTATGGCTATTATCAGTGCACTTCGCCGTCTGTTTGCCATTAGGATGTTTGTTTGAAATTACATGAACACATCTTTTTCGCTCCACCAAGTTATGGATGATTGAGGCTTACTTGCATTAGAAATTTACCAGCAACCTGAAGAGTTTATTAGGCTCAAAAACCCGAAGCCCCGGCTGCCTAATGGCAACCGGGGCTTCGGGCTCTGAAGGAAACCTGGGCCTGTTCTGACGTTACCTGGCCCTGCGCCTGTTCTGTGGCCTGACCCGCCCAGCGATTCCCACTCCCGCCAGGAACAACAGCACGTACCACTCTACCGCACCGCCCTTCTTATGGCCCGTAACCGTCACATCCGGGGTTGGCGATGGTGGGTCCGGGGGATTGAC
>Ga0206107_1000081_pt1 | contig 97829 bp, 98 predicted proteins | sample 2B0metagenome_FD_148652 | JGI IMG/M metagenome (GOLD analysis project Ga0206107, IMG submission 148652) | Enriched microbial communities from leaf-cutter ant dump, University of Wisconsin, Madison, United States - 2B0 | ecosystem: Environmental > Terrestrial > Nest > Insects nest > Nest dump...
AAGACATTGATTTTAAATATTTTGATTACAAAGAAAATTTGGGTAGTAAGAACCTGACGTTATCCTGGGAAAGATTAATCGATGAAACGCAGGACGAACCTTATATTTATATATTGGGCGATGATGATTTTGTTGATGATAATTTTGTGGAAGAATTTTACAAAATAATAGAGCAGAATAAAAATGTTCATTTAATCAGATACTCAGGCGTTTTAGTAGATGATAACGATAGAAAAACCAATCGAATTTCTGTATATCCTGCGCAACAAAATTTTGATGAATTAACAGAAGAAGTTTTTTCTGGGAAAATTCGAAGTTCATTGTCTGAAAATATTTTTTCCAGGGAAATGTATGAAAAGCATGGTTTCAAAAAATATCCGTTGGCTTGGTGTTCAGACACAAAACTATGGTTAGATATAGCTTACGAACATCCTGTTTTTTCAATTCAGGATTCCGTAGTTCATACTCGTAATGGAGCGACCAATATAAGTGGAAACAAAAAACTAAACAATATTAAAAATCTAAGTAGTTTGCTTTTTCGTATAGACTCATTAAATGAGTACAACTTGAAAGATAAAGCAAAAAAAAACATTTTAAAAGAATTAAGGTATTTTACTTCCAAGAATAAGTTTGTAGATAAAGAGATAGTATGTAAATATTTGAAAAACAAAAATATAGGAATAATCATTAAGCTAAAATACTTCTTTTTCTTTATCTATAAATTGATTAAATATCGTAATCTGTATAATGAAAATAAAGTCAGAGAGCTGACCGCTTATTACTTCCGAAAATGAAAAGATATTATGATTTATTGCACAAACTGAGTTGGTACACTGTTCCCAAGTTTAATAGATATAATGAATTTGGCAGATTTTATACCCCAAAACTCCAAGAGCTTGATTCTAAAGTAAATAAATTAATAGGCGAAAAAATTAATTCAGACCAACCATTATTAATCGGAAGGCATGGGGCAGTCGAGTTAAGAATTATTACAAATATCGTTGCGTTTCAAAATAAGCAAAGCATTATTTCGGATTCCATTAAATATCTTTTGAATAAAAAAGCCAGGTTTTGGGAAATTAGCGAATCCTTTAAACAAACACTTTGTTATAACGCCGGTTTTTTCCCAAATGATGAATATTTGATAGAGAAATTTACCGATTTATATTTAAAGGAAAGTAAAAAAATAGACATCTATGGCGCATCTACATTTTGCGAACATTTGCTTCCGAAAGGGACAATTCCATCAAAAAGTTATAAAACATATATTAAAAACCTTGAACCGTGGTTTTATGAAGATCCCTGGTCATATCAGTTAAGAGATAAAAAAATCCTTGTTATTTATCCATTAAAAGATTTAATCATTTCGCAGTATAAAAATAAGAGAAAAGAACTGTTTCAGGACAGGAAAATCCTACCTGAATTTGACTTACAGGTTATGGAGTCAGTTCAAACTATCGCAGGTAGCAAAATCCACTTTAAAGATTGGTTTGAAGCGTTGGAATATCAAAAGGAAAAAATGAGTAAAATTGATTTTGATTTTGCGATAATCGGGGCAGGCGCTTATGGATTTCCACTGGCTGCCCATGCTAAAGATATGGGTAAAAAAGCTATTCACTTTGGCGGAGCCACTCAACTTTTATTTGGAATAAAAGGAAGCAGATGGACACAATGGAACAGATATATTGAACTAATGAATAATTCCTGGATTTTTCCTGCGGAAAATGATAAACCAGATGGCGCTGAAAATATCGAAAATAGTGCCTATTGGTAAGTTTAAACTCTTTATAAATGACAAAATTCTCCATTCTCATAGCGCATTACGACAACTTTGAATATTTCAAAGAATGTTATCAATCCATCCGCAATCAGGTATATCAGGATTTTGAAATCATTATTGTTGATGACTGTTCAACCGACGGCTCTTTTCAGAAATTAAATGAATTGGCAAAAACGGATTCTAAGATCAAATTATTTCAAAACGAAGAAAACCAAGGCGTAGGATTTACCAAAAGGCGATGTGTGAAGTTGGCAGAAGGTGAAATTTGCGGATTCGTTGACCCCGACGATGCATTAAAAGAAAATGCACTGAAACTGAGCATACAACAATATGAAAATCAGAATGTTGCCGCAACACATTCCGATTTAATGCTGTGTGACGAGAATCTGAACCCGGTTAAAGCATTTCCGAATACAAAAAAAGTCAATTCGGGAAATCCAAAATTCTTTAATGTCAATTTTGAAGTCAATCATTTTTTCACTTTTCGAAAAGAGATTTATGAAAGGACGGAAGGAATCAATCCCAATCTGACTTCGGCTGTTGACCAGGATTTGTATCTGAAAATCTACGAACAGGCAAAATTAGCGTACATTCCCCAGCCGCTTTATTTGTACAGGCTGCATGAAAAAGGAGTTTCTCAGGATAAATCCAAAAAGGAAAAGCTCAATCAAAATTGGCATATTGTTTTAAAAGAAACGGTTAAGCGTAGAAAAATGGATAGTTTGTATGGGAAAGATGTAAATGAAATCGAAAATCTTCCGCAATTCATTTTTCAAAAACAAAATTCCGTATTTTCAAGAATTCTAAAGAAACTCAGATGATTTCGATTTTGATAAAATCCTTTAATCGCCCTTATTATCTCGACCGTTGCCTGCAAAGCATTGAAAAGTTTGTGAATGGAAATTATCGGATTATCATTCTGGATGACGGAACACCCGAAAAATACCTGGAAAAAATCAAATCTCAATATCCTGAAATTGAAATCCTGAAATCAAAAAATTACAGTGAAAAATCGGAATTGGTTAAACGAAATTCGGGAATCAACGGTTTTGAAATTCCGACTGAATTATGGCGTCAGGCCGTTGTGGATTCGGAAAAATATGTTTTGGTAACGGAAGACGATGTTTGGTTCACGGGAGAGATCGATTTGAGCGAAATTGCCAGTCAAATGGAAGAAACGAATATCCATTTAACAAAATTGGGTTGGCTTGGGAACTTTGAAGATGACAGATTTGTTCAAATCCAATCTTTAGGTAAGAATTTAGATGCGATAATTCCCCAAAAACTGTTTACTTCAAATGAATTTGTGATGGATATGTTTATGTACAACAAATATAAATTCTTCACGATTCTTTATAAATTTGGGTTTGTTGATAATAAAACCAAAAGAAAATATTGGGCATTGAATTCCATTTTGATGGGGCTTTATCAAAAAGATTATTGGTTGCATATCTGGAAAGACGCTCAGGGAAAAGTAGATGAAAAGCAGCAGTTGCGGAATGCTGTGGCCTGGTACCATAAAAACAGAAAAAATAAAAACCTGATTGCAAGGACAAAACGGGAATTTCTGAAAACAACTTTCCAGTCATCGGCCACAAATTCCTATCACAAGTATGGATTTGATTTCGATGTGAATTATTTTAATTATCTGATGAATGAAGCCTGGTTTCAGGATAAATTTGATGTTATGCAGAATTTTCCAGATGATTTTTCATCCGAATATTTTGAACGGTTTTTTGATGAAAAAATCAAAAAAGAAGAATTTCACAAATGGGTGGGGAAATTTAAACAACAATACCGAAATTTAGGTGCCCAAACAGATTAAACAAAATGACCCGGCCAGCCAAAATAAAAATCCTCTTCCGGCTCCGTTCTCTTGAAATGGGTGGTGTGCCACGTGTAGTTCTGGATTTGCTGAACAATCTTCCGAAAGATAAATTCGATATAACTTTGATGTTGAATTTATATCAGGGTGAACTGCGAACCGAAATCCCGAAAGACATCAAACTGATTAGAATCGCCGGAGGAAAAGAAGATTTCAGTAAAAATCCGTTTGTTCAGAAATTACAATTGGCGGTTAGGCGAATCAAGCTTGAATTATATGATAAGTTCCCTGCTTTGCTATATTTATTGAAAGTGAAGGAAAAGTATGACATAGAAATCGCGCCGGGCTATGCCGAATTTGAAATGGTTTTGAATTCGCCCAACAAAAAATCCCGAAAAATCGGCTGGTTTCATAGTGACGTAAGTTATGACAAAGACCAAAACAGGGTGATGAAACGAATTGAACTGATGAAAAAGTTCGACTGGATGATTTTTGGTTCGGCTCAAACACGACAAGTCATCGAAGATTTATACGGAGTGACTTACCCCAAAAGTTCAGTAATATACAATGTTATAAACATCGAAGAAGCACAGGCTAAAGCCAGACTTTTAGATGTAAATTATGAGATTCGTCCGGTGTTTTCATCGGTAGGCAGGTTACATTTCCGGAAAGGTTATGATGCCTTGATGTGCATACACAAACGATTGCTGGATGAAGGGTTCGTACATTCCATTGCTGTGATTGGCGGTGGAAATGAAATGGAAAACCTGAAAAACCAAACCAGAGAATTGGGTGTGGAAGAATCATTCAAATTGCTGGATACGCAGAAAAACCCTTATGCGTACATTGCGAAATCCGATTATTTTATTTTACCGTCGAGGTCAGAATCTTATCCGTTGATCATAGGTGAAGCGATGGGGTTGGGAATTCCCATCATCAGTACGAACGTTGGCGGAATCCCGGAAATGATTGAAAATGGGGTGGACGGGTTATTGGTTAATTTTGATGGAGAAGAAATTTATACAGCGATGAAAAGGTTTTTGACCGAACCTGATTTAGTGGAAAAAATCAGGCAGGGAACGGGAAAGGCATCGGAAAAATTTAATGCGCAACAAATTTATAATCAGATAACTAAAGTGTTTGAGAAACAATATTCTTTGAAAAATGGATAAGTTGAAAGTTACGGTTATCACTCCTGCTTATAACAGATCGCATACGCTTCCGCGTGTATATGAGTCATTGAAAAATCAAACTTTCAAATATTTTAAATGGATCATTATGGACGATGGTTCAACAGACGATACCGAAGAAGTGGTAAGTATGTTTCTCGCGGAAAATGTTTTCGAAATTGAGTATCGTAAAAATGAAAATGCAAAAAAATTCTACACCGTATTTAAGGCTGTAGAAACTGTAAAAACAGATTATTTTACCATTTTGGATTCAGATGATGCCTATCTGTGTGATGCGTTGGAAATCTTGGTAAATGAGGCCGACATGCTGGACAGAACTGAATTTATTTCTGTAATAGGTCATTCAGAAGATGAAAACGGGAAAATTTTCGGAACACTCTTTCCGAATAATGGTTTTGACGGTTCCATACTTGAAATGCGATATAAATATAATGTCAAAGGCGACAAGAATGGGTTGTTCATTACCGCTCCCTATCAGGAATATTTGAAAAATTTCAATTACGAATCATATAAAAATAAATATGCCCCGCAAAAGATTTTTTTTAATATTTATGATGGAAATGGAATGAAAACACGCTTTATTAACCAAATAATAAGGGTTTATTTTTATGATATTTCAGACCAAGGCTCTATGAGCAATGAGCGGGTCAAATGCTCTTCTTACCCGGGATTAAAAGACGGACATCTTTCCTTTCTTAATTCTTACGCCGGTCAGCTTTGGGGGTATCCGGTCGCTTTGTTGCGCAACATTGCAGGATACGTCTTCTATTCTGTATTATTAAATGAAGGTTTTATAAAATCAGTATCCAGAATTAAGCCCGGGTTTATAAAGTTGGGGGCCTCTTTTCTTTATCCACTAGTTTATCTGTATGCAAGGATCAAGAATTAATCTTGGTAAATTCAGAATGGTTACATGAATTACTGATACTCGTATCTCAATATTTTGTTGTTGTACAATTCATACATTTTGTCCATGTATATTGCATGTTTTGATTCTATAAACCAAAAAATATGAAGCCTTTTGTATCCTAAAGATTTTAAAAACAGGATCAGATTTTGAGAATGTTCTTCCCATAATTCAATGATTAGCAATGGTCTATGGTTTTCGATGAATTCGCTCATTCCTTCAACTACATTATTCTCATGTCCCTCTACATCAATCTTGACTATACACAAATCTTCAAATTCCCTCCTTTTCATCAGTTCATCAAAACGGACGATTTTTATTTCATCTTTTGAGGTTTTTCCATTGTTTTGAATGAGCGAAGCTTCTCCCATTTCTTTCGGGTTAAAATAAATCGTTTGAGCAGAAGACTGATTCCCCAATCCTAAATTATAAGTTTCGGCAAAGGTTTCACACTCATTTATTGCTAAATTATTTTTCAGGGCTTCATAATTGGTTTTAACAGGTTCAAATGAAATCACATCCCATCGCTGTTTTGCCATGAGCGTTGTGAATCTGCCAATGTGTCCCCCTACATCTATAAAAGTCCCTTTCTGATTTTCAAGGACTTTTCTCAGAAAATAAGTCAAATCCGGTTCATAAGATTCAAGACATGCCCAGAAATCGATTGTATTGGGACGTGTCTGAAGGATTATATTACTGTATTTAAACTTAGTCGCGGGAAATTTCACCAGGCTTACATTGCCAATGGTGTTTTTTAAAATATAATGGCTGAAAAATGCACAGTTAAAAGTAAATTTGTTTTCGAGAATTTGTTGATTTATGCTATTCAGCGTTCTTCTTAAAAATTTGAGTTTTGACATAAGGTTAGGATGTGAGTATGATTGCAAATGTAACAAAAACTAAATACGAATGTAAAATAATAGCCCTCTGTTTACTTCTGAACCTGATAAATAGTATTTTTGCCCGGACAAACCAAATCTCTTGAAAAAGAAAATCCTCATACGAATCGGTTCACTTCGCCACGGCGGAGCGGAAAAAGTGTTGGTTACATTTTTAAAAAATTTGCCGGAAGACAAGTATGAAATTGATTTATTACTGAATCTTTATTCAGGAAAATATTTGGCCGATATTCCCGATTGGATCAATGTTTTCTATTTGAACAAAGGTGAAATGATTACCACCAACCGGATTCAGGATATTCCGCAAAAAGCATTTCGGGTAATGTATCAGAAAATGCTGAAAATCTTTCCCAATCTTTTGTACAGATTCATTCTGAAAGGAAAAAGATACGACATCGAATTTGCTGCGATCCATGGAATGCGGGACGAAATTTTAAATTCACCGCAGCGATCTTCCAAGAAAATCGTTTGGATCCATAACGATTTGCGAAAAACAGAATTCCATGATTATACCGATTCCGAAATCCGGAAATTTTTCGGATTCGACAAAATTATGGTCATTTCGGAACATATCCGAAAAGATTTTGAAAATTTAGCTCAAAATCAAGATGAACGAAACCGGATTGTACGGATTTACAATCCGCTTGATATAAACGAAATCTTGCAGAAATCAGAAATTGTATCCATCATCCATCATCCATCATCCATCATCCACCCTTTTTTCATTTCCATCGGAACCGTATTTCCGCAAAAAGGTTTTGACCGTTTGCTCAAAGTTCACAAAAGATTGTTGGATGAAGGTTTTGAACATCAGATTTTGATATTAGGCGACGGATATGATTTTGAAAATGTCAAAAAGCTGAAAACTGAACTGGGCGTGGACAAAACCGCGGTCATGCTTGGTTTTACGGAGAACCCTTATCCGTATCTGAAGCAAGCCGATTTTTTTGTTTTACCATCACGTTATGAAGGTTTTCCGACGGTTTTATACGAAGCCATTGTGCTGCAGAAAACCATTGTAGCAACCGACGTTTCGGGCGTGAGGGAAATGTTGAATGATGGAGAATTGGGGTTGATTGTAGAAAATTCGGAAGAAGGAATTTTTGAAGGAATGAAACGCATCATGACCGAACCTGAATTGGGAAAAAACTATCAAAACAAAATTGCTAATTTTACACAACCTTTTTCATTGGAAAATTCGGTAAAGAAAATGGAAGAAATTTTAGATTCGTTGAATGTAACCACAGAGTTCACCGAGAACCACAGAGAGGAAAACTCTGTGTAGCCCCGTGTCCTCCGTGGTGAAAGAAAAGAATAAATTTAATTATGAGTGATTAAAATGATAACCACAGAGTTCACTGGGGACCATAGAGAGGAAAACTCTGTGTAACTCCGTGCCCTCTGTGGTAAAAGAAAAGTATAAATTAGTTATAATTGAAACCAAAATAAACCTGAAATGTCTGATTTTGAACTAACCAATTTAGTAATCGGCCTATCAATAGATGTACACAATGCCTTAGGGCCGGGGCTTTTGGAAAGTGTATATCAGGAATGTTTGTATTACAAACTCAATGAAGCAGGGCTTAAAGTTGAAAAAGAAAAACCGATTCCGGTGGTATTTGAAAAAGTGAAGTTAGACTGTGGGTTCCGGCTTGATTTATTGATTGAAGATAGTTTAGTGATTGAGTGTAAAAGTGTTAAATCATTAGAAGATATACACTTGGCTCAAATATTAACTTATTTGAAATTAGGTAATTTCAAATTGGGATTATTGATGAATTTTAATGTTCTATTATTAAAGGACGGAATAAAAAGAGTGAAAAATGGATATTAATCAACCTCAAATAAAAAGAACCTCTGTGCAACTCAATGTCCTCAGTGGTAAAAAAATAAGTGACAATGATAACCACAGAGTACACAGAGAACCACAGAGAAAAAAACTCTGTGTAGCTCCATGCTCTCTGTGGTAAAAGAAAAAAATAAATTTAATTATAAGTGACAATGATAACCACAGAATTCACCGAGAACCATAGACAAGAAAAAACCGCTATGTAACTTCGTGGTGAAATAAAAATAAAAATTATAATGCCCACTTTGATTCAACAGGATTATTACCGTAAAAACGGTAAATACAAAAAAGTATATCTATGGGATGTTTTTACTGACCCAGGGCTTCGCTTTCTCTATTTTTTCAGAAAAGCGCAAAAATATTCTTCAAAATCCGCTTCCGGTATTTTTTACAGGATTTTACTCAGAAGATACCAGATAAAATACGGGTTCCAGATTTCGGCCAAAACGAAAATCGGAGGCGGATTATATCTTGGGCATTGGGGCGCCATAGTGGTGAATCAGTCGGCAAAAATAGGGAAGAACTGCAACCTGGCGCATGGCGTAACCATCGGGCAGACCAACCGTGGTGATAAACAAGGCGTTCCGGAAATCGGGGATGATGTCTGGATCGGAACAAACGCGGTAATTGTAGGTGGAATAAAAATCGGAAACAATGTGCTGATTGCGCCCAACAGCTATGTCACGACCGACGTGCCGGACAATTCAATTGTCGTCGGAAACCCTGTACGGATGATGATTTCTGAAAACGCAACGGACGGATATATAAACAACCGGATTTGAAAACGATTCTTTTCATCTTACCCGATTTGAACCAGGGCGGCGCGGAAAAAGTCATTACTATTTTGGCCAATGAACTTGACAGGAAAAAATTCTCACCTAAAATCCTGTTATTTGAAAAAAAAGGGACTTTCCTGGATTATTTAAAAGATGATGTGGAAATCATTGAATTGAAAACCAAAAGAATACGCTTTTCCATTTTTAAAATCATTCCTGTTATATGGAAAACAAAACCGGACATTGTTTTCGCGGGATGGGGCGAAATTGCGGCGTTTCTGTCGCCGGTGATTCCGTTTTTTAAAAAGACGAAATTTGTGGCGCGTGAAACCAATGTGGTTTCACAGCATGTGAAGCGAAAGGAAATCAGGTTCTTTTACCATTTTTACAATAACTTCCATAAAATCATCGCACAATCCGATGACATGAAAAATGACCTGGTTCAGAATTTTAATATAAATCCGGGGAAAATTGTGAAAATCAATAACCCGGTGGATGTGGAATTCATTCAGGATCAGGTGAAATTGAGTGAAAAGTTGTTTTCGAACGAATTTAAAAATGTGGTTGCCATCGGGAATTTATCCGAACGGAAGGGATTTGATTTATTGCTGAATGTTTTTTCAAAATTAAAAGACAAGCCCATCAGACTTTATATATTGGGCGATGGCCATGATCGTGACAAACTAGTACAACAAAAGGAAGAATTGGGATTGAAAAACGTGGAATTTTTAGGAATTAAACCCAATCCGTATCCATACCTGCATCAGGCAGATTTATTTGTTTTATCGTCGCGTTATGAAGGTTTTCCCAATGTTTTGCTGGAAGCCGGCGCTTGCGGAACTTATGCGTTGACCAATGATTGTCCGGGCGGAATTGGTGAAATCATCCAGTCAAAAATTAACGGCGAAATTTCAGACATCAACAATCCTGATTTGTTTGCAGAGAAAATATGGGAATTTCTTAATAAGAATTATAACAGAGAATTTATTCGGGAAAGTATCGAATTACGATTTTCAAAAGAAATAATTGTAGAGAAATATAACCGTATTTTGAGTGATTTGTAACCATAAGATTCTGTGTTCTGATTTTAGAGAATAGCCCACGATTGAAATCGTGGGGGCAAAAAAGTATAAAAATTAAATGAAAATTTCCGTAATAGTTCCGGTTTATAATACATCAGATTATCTGGTAAAATGCCTGGATTCTTTGGTGAATCAGACTTTGGATGAACTGGAGATCATTGTTGTAAATGACGGTTCCACGGACAATTCGCAGGAAATTATTGACGATTACGCTTCCCAATATTCCAACATAAAAGCTTTTCAAAAACCAAATGGCGGATTGAGCGATGCCCGGAATTTCGGGATTGAAAAAGCCAAAGGTGAATTCATCGGTTTTGTGGACAGTGACGATTTTGTAGATGAAAAGATGTTTGAGATCATGTATGGTTTGGCCAAAAAACACGATTCGGAAATCGTTTTCTGTGATTTGGAAAAAGTAAATGAAAACGGGGAGGCTTTCCGCGATTTGCCGCAATCGCCCCAATTGCCGGAGAAAATCAATTTGGAAGAAGATTTTACGATTTTTGGCGAAATGTCCTGTTTTGCCTGTAATAAAATTTTTAAAAGTGAATTATTTGAACAAGATAAATTTATACGGGGAATTCATTTTGAGGACATTGAATTAATCCCGAAACTGATTCTGAAATCAAAAGTAATTGCCAAAATCAATGAACCGTTTTACAAATACTTTGAACGGCAAAATTCCATTACCAGGTCACATACGGAAAAAGGGCTTGATATGTTTACGGCGGTTGAAAATGTTAAAAATGCTTTTGAACAAAGCGAGTATAGCCATTATAAAAATGAGCTGGAAAGATTTTTGATTCTGCAGGCGTTTTATTCGTTTGTCGCTTATACGGCGTATGTGAAAGACAATTCCCTGAAAAAAACAATGCTGGATCAACTGAGTGCGAAAATGAATTCATTCGGAATAAATAAATTGAAAATTTTAAAATATAGGCGGTTCGGCCGGAATTATTTCTTTTCTTTACCGCCGAAAAAACAAATTTATTATCTGCTTGTTTTAATACATAAAAATTTGATTTTTAATTTTGGAGCCAAATGAGTTTAATCTATAATCTCATATTTGTTTTATTGCTGGGTTCTTCCGCTTATGAAATGTACAGCGGGGAGAAAGCCAATAAAACATGGTTTTTTGTAATGGTAGCGCTGATGACCGTAACAGCCGGAATTGCTTACGGTATAAGCCCAGACTGGGTTGCTTATTGGAATGCATTTGAAGGAACCGGTGTTACTCCCTTTTCGGAATTGGGGGATCTTGCGGATAAAGTCGATATGGAATATGGCTATATCTTTTTAAATAAGCTGGTCAGTTCGGTGGGATTGGGTTATGCGGCTTTTACTTTGCTGATTGCGATCATTGCCATGACACTTAAATCCGTAACGATTTATAAATATGGGGGTTATATATTTATGGCCTTGCTGATGTATTATGTGCCGGTTTACCTTTTTGAAGAGAATGTCCATGTAAGGCAGGGGCTGGCAGATGCCATCATGATTTATTCGGTACGGTATATTATAGACAGGAAGCTCTTTCATTTCCTTTTATGCTTTGCGATTGCCTTTTTATTTCACAAAGCGGTGGTGGCATTTATATTGGCTTACTGGGTTGTACAAGTCAGGTTCAATAACACTACTATCATAGCAATTGTGATAGCAGCAGTTGTGGCCAATATTGTCGGGTTGAGTACCGCCATAGATGGGATTGTCCAGCTCATGCCTTTTGGCGTCGCCGAAACCTATAATGACTATGCCAATGAATTTTCAGAAGGCGGATTATTGGGTGATATTGTGAAAATTCTGACTGTCGGAGCAATTATTCTGTTTAATAACCAGGCCAGCGAGAACGATGAATATTATCCGTACTTCCGGAACATTTACCTCCTGGGTGTTGTTTTGTATTTCTTTTTCGGTAAAGGAATTTTCGCTGCCCGGCTTCCGGTTTTTTATACCGTTTACCTCGTCTTCCTGGTTCCGCGTATGATCAAAGCGCTTCAGCACAATGATGTATTTAAAAACATAGTTTATGTTTCATTTATGACCTATACGCTTTTATTGTATGTCAATTTTTACTATAACTGGGGTGACCGCTCGGGATTTGGTAATTATACGACGGTATTTAACAAATGGGCGCCGTACTCATTTATCCAGCGGGAATTTTAATTATGAACCAATTGTAAGAATGCATTGAAGCCTTTAGTTTCCATCATTACGCCCTGTTACAATTCAGAAAAATTTATTTCCGAAACCATCCGGTCTGTCTTGGAACAGTCGTATGATAATTGGGAATGGTGGATTGCAGATGACAATTCTTCCGACCGTTCGGTTGAAATTATCAAAAGTTTCGGCGACGAGCGGATTCATCTGATTGAATTAAGCGAAAACAAAGGGGCCGCCGCCGCCAGGAACGCCGGGCTGGAAAATGCTTCCGGACGTTTTATCACCTTTATTGACAGCGATGATCTGTGGCTGCCCGGTTTCCTGCAGAAATCGGTTGATTTTCTGATCAATAACAGGGAAGAATTGGTATATGCCACTTACAAAAGATACGATGAAACCCTGCAACCGTTGTTGGAAGATTTTGAAGCCCGGGATCATATAACTTTCAAAAAAATCCTGTACAGCTGCCCTATACCCATGCTGACGGCGATGTATGATACGCAGCGGATCGGAAAGGTACAAATCCCCGATGTGGATATGCGCGAAGACCATGCGATGTGGATGGATATTCTGAGGAAGATTCCCGGCGCGAGGGCGATTAAAGAGCCTCTGGCAATTTACAGGATACGAAAATCTTCCTATTCCCGGAATAAATTTCTCATACTTAGAAAGCAATTTATGGTATATTATAAATTTTTAAATTTATCTTTGTTCCGATCAACCTACTATACAGTTCATTGGGCAATGAACGGAATAAAGAAATATGAAAAACTTAAGCTTAGAAATCATAGCTAATTATTTAGGGTTTTCGGTATTGTACCTTAAAGTCATTATATCTTTTTTAGCTTCTTTTTTACTTGCTTATACCGCCATTCCGAAAATCATAAGGGTTTCTTACAGAAAGCATCTGATGGATGTTCCGGGCAACAGGAGTTCCCATACCAGGAAAGTCCCGAGGCTGGGCGGGGTCGCGGTTTATTTTGCCGTGATGGTCGTTTCCTCCATTTTTTCGGCCGACATGATGTACCAGAACGTATTCTTTTCCGGTGCGTTAGTTTTGCTGTTTTTCATTGGCCTGATGGATGACCTGCTGGTTGTGGCACCTTATAAAAAACTATATACGCAGATCGTCAGCGCTTTGATGATTGTTGTAGGTTCAAATGTCAGGGTTGAAAGTTTTTTGGGTTTGTTTGGGGTTTACGAAATCCCATATATAGTCAGTGTTTTGGTTACGGTATTCGTCATCGTCCTGATCATAAATTCCTATAATCTTATTGACGGAATAGACGGTTTGGCGAGTAGTGTAGGCATTCTGATTTCGCTCTGTTTTGTTTTTATTTTCTTCCGGCTTTATGATTATTCGGCGGGATTCCTGGCCATTTCGGTCATCGGTTCGCTTCTGGCATTTCTGTATTTTAATCTTTCGGATCAATATAAAATTTTCATGGGCGACACAGGTTCCATGGTCGTAGGTTATCTTATTTCTTTTATGGCAATTAAGTTTGTCGATATATCATCGATTGAATGGGTGATGATCAAAAGCGCACCGGTAGTGGTCATTGCAATTCTGATTGTGCCGCTGATCGATACGCTGAGCGTAATCATCATAAGGCTGATGAAAGGCAGATCGCCCTTTTCTTCGGATCAGAACCATATACACCACCGCTTGCTGAGGCTGGGGTTGAGTCATATACAAACAACAGTAATTATCTGCCTTTCCAATATCTTAATCATTGTTTTTGCGTATTTCATCAGGCACCTGAATTTGAACCTGATGTTTTTATTGGTAATTTGTGCAGGGTTGTTTTTATCTTACCTTCCGTTAGTGCTGAGTGAGAAGATAAACCGGCGTAAAAAGTTGAAAGAGGAAAAAATGAGATGATGTCAAAAATACTATATTTGCAAATTAAATTGAAACAAACCTTGAAACCTAAAATACAATTTTATATTACCCTGTTTTTCCTGTTTATCGGCGTTACATCCTGTATTCCGCTAAAGGACATCAAATACATACAACCCGATGAGAAATTAAAACTGAACGAATATGGGATGATCGAAGAAAACCGCCCGGAATACCATCTTCAGGTAAATGACAATATCGTCATCAGGGTTTCTGCCCGTAATCCGGAAATGTTAAATATGTTGAGCGGCTATGCATCTGCTTCGGCCAGCGGATCAGACCAGAATGCCGGGGGAACGAGGGTCAAGGAAGACGGAAATATTGAACTGCCGCGAATCGGAAAAATCCACGTTGAAGGATTGACGTTGGACGATGCGAGAGAAAAAATAGAGACCGAGTTTTACAAGCTGTTCAATCCAGATGCGGCATACATAGAAGTTGTTATGCCTGGGATTAATTTTACCATTGTAGGAGAGGCGGCGTCAGGAAATTATTTTGTTCCGCGGTACGATTTTAATTTATTGCAGGCATTTGCCATGGCGGGGAATCTATCGGATGTGGCAGACAGGAAGCACATCCAGATTCTGCGTACTACTCCCGACGGTTCTCAGCGGGCTGAGGTTGACATTACCCGTGAATCCGTCATGAATTCGGAATATTTCTGGTTACAACCCAACGACATCATCATCATCAATCCGAAAAGACAAAAACAGTGGGGTATAGGTTTAAATCCGATTCAGACAGTTACTACCATATTTGGCGCGGTGGCTGCCGTAATAGGGATTTACTTCTTCTTTAAAAATCTATAATGTGTTTATTTTCAGATGCAGGAAAAAACGACAAATAAAAAGACAAACAGCCCGAAAAGAAATACTCCTTTCTTTTTTGAAATAGACAGGTTCATTCCCCGTATCCTGCGCAACTGGCTGTTATATGTGTGTAGTATCATAGCCGCGCTATTTTTGGCTGTTTATATCAATAACTGGTATCTGGACAGGGTTTATGTGGCCGAATCGACTTTCCATGTAGGAAATAATTCTACCGGGAATTCCAGTTTCGGGAGCAATTCCATCAACTTTATATGGGGTGGGGCTTCTAACAAGATTGACGTACTGACCAAAGTGCTTGAATCAAGGACACATGCTTATGATGTTGCCAGGGCAACCAAATCCTACATCGCCTATATGGAAGAAGGTACAGTGAAGAAATCAAATTCGCACAGGGATATTTCTCCTTTTCATGTGGAGGTCGATACCATGCACAACCAGGTGATAGGAGTAGAATTACGGGTTAAAAAAATAAATGAAGATACCTATCAGCTGATTGCGCTTTCATCCTTAAGATCCAATAATCTTTATAATTACGATAAAGATTCCATTGTCGCAAAAAATGTTGATTTTCAAATTCCCAAACAGGAAAAATTCGGAGCATGGATTACTACTGATTATGCGAGGTTTAAAATTATCAAAGGAACAACTTTCTTCAGGCCGGAAGATATTTATTCCTTTAGGCTCACCACACTGGATGAAGCTACCAACCGGGTGAGAAGCGGGATTGACATCAGTCCGTTGGGCAAAGGAAGTTCTGTTATCAAGCTGGTTAAAAGATCCTATACGCAACAGGAAGCAATCGATATCGTAAATTCTTCCATCAAGATACTGAGGGAAAAAGAGCTTGAGGAAAAAAACCAGATCGCGATCAATACCCTTCATTACATTAAAGAAAAAATGGGTATTGTAAAAGAAAAAGCCGACAGCGCTTCTATCGATTACCAGAACCTTCAAAAGCGGGAAAAAATATATGATTTCGGTGGAAAAAAGGGACAAATATTATCCAGTGTCGTTGGCCTTGAAAATGAGAAAATAGTTTATCAGGAAAGGATTGCGGCGCTCAATTCGGTAAGCAACAATGTGAATGAGGTAGGAACAAAAGGCATGATGTCGCTTGAAATAGCAGGATTGAATGAAAGCAACTTTATAGGTGAAGTTGGGCATTTGAGGCAGCTGGAAGAGCAAAAAAAGGAATTGGCTTTATTGTACAGGCCTTCGTCGCGGGAAGTCCAGGAACTGGAGCAGAAGATAACCGAATCCAAATCACGCATCCAGGCCGCTATTTCAGCCAAAAGAAGAAAAATAGACCAGGAGCTCGCCACCATTGAAAACAAATTATCGGGATATGAAGACCAGGCTTACCAATTGCCTGAAAAAGAAAAGGAATTTTTTGATGCCGCACGGGGTTATGCCGTAAATGACGGATTATATGCAAGCTTACTTTCACAATACAGCCAGGCTGAATTGTCCATAAGATCCAGCGTTTCAGATATTACTGTTATAGATTTCGCAAAATACCTGGGGCAGGGGCCGATTGCACCCGATAAGAAATCAAATTATTTATATGCGCTCGTATTTGCTATTGCGTTGCCTACCCTGTATCTGTTCATAAAGGAAATTTTAGACACCAGGCTCAAAGGAATCCCCGATATTATAAAAAGAACTTCCATACCGTTTATAGGAACCATTGGCAACAATACGGACCCCGACCAGCCATTGGTGGTGCTGGAAAGATCAAAATCCAGTATTTCAGAAGCATTCAGAGGAATCCGGAGCAATCTCCAGTTTCTGTACAAATCCAACAAATCCGATAACAAGACCATTTTGATCACTTCTTCCATCGGATCAGAAGGGAAAACTTTCATTTCCATGAATATGGCCGCAATCCTTGCTGCAAGCGGAAAGAAAACCATCCTGATCGGAATGGATATGCGGAAACCCAAAATTTTCACCGAATTCGGCTTGACCAATAAAAAAGGATTGTCGAACTATTTGTCAGGTGGTGCGACCAGAGAAGAAATCATTCAGAAAACCAAAATGGAAACCCTCGATATTATTACCGGCGGGCCGATTCCGCCCAATCCGTCTGAGCTTCTATTGCTGGAAGAATTGGATCAATTGTTCAATGAACTGAAAAATGAATACGATTTCATTGTGATGGATACACCGCCCGTGGCGCTCGTTTCAGATGCTTATGATATCATGCGGCTAAGCGACGCGACACTTTATATAACCAGGTTCGATTATACCTATCGCGGATTATTGAAAAATATTTCCGATAAATACGATGACGGGGAAGTCAGCAATATCGGGATTATTCTGAATGATTTTCAACCCAAAGGAAGTTATGGTTACGGATATGGCTACGGTTACGGCTATGGATATGGATATGGTTACGGGTATGGCTATGGCTACGGTTATTTTGAAGAAGACACCGATTTTGACCCGACTTTTGCAGGCAAAATAAAACGGATATTGAACTACAAAAGATACTTCAAGAATTGATGTGGCTGAAATCTCTTTTTGATTACGTATTTGCGCTTATCCTGTTGCCGGTCTTACTTCCCGTGATTTTTATTTTAGTTATTTTTTCCTCCATTGATACCGGGAAATTTGGGATTTTTACGCAGAAAAGAATTGGTAAGAACGGCAGTTTATTTTCCATTTACAAAATCCGGACGATGAAATCCGAATCGGGTTCAGATGACATTAAATCCATCAGCCGGTTCAGCTGTTTTCTCAGAAACTCAAAACTGGATGAACTTCCCCAGTTATTTAATATCTTAATGGGACAAATGAGTTTCGTGGGGCCACGACCCGACATTCCGGGTTACGCTGACCGTTTAGTGGGAGAAGACAGGGTGATCCTCAAATTCAAGCCCGGCCTGACCGGCCCTGCCCAACTGGCTTTCCGGGATGAAGAGCATTTGCTTTCGCTTCAGGAAAACCCATTGGAATATAACGATGAAGTATTATGGCCTCGAAAAATTCAAATCAACAAAGAATATGTAAGGGACTGGTCTTTTTCTCGCGATTTGAAATACCTTTTAGATACTTTTATCCAAGCGTTTAAATAAGATATAAATCATACGGTTTTTATTTAGGACAATTTTGTCGTAAATTATATTTATCCTAACTTTGAAAATTACTAATATTAAGTGAATGTTCTCAAAAGCATGTGAATACGGAATTAAGGCGATGATTTACATTGCGACACAATCGCTGGACGGCAGGAGAGTGAAAATCGGTGATGTCGCTGAGAATTCAGGCTCGCCGGAAGCTTTTACCGCCAAAGTCCTCGGGTTGCTCACAAAACATAATATTGTGATTTCTCAAAAAGGGCCGAACGGCGGTTTTGAAATCGAAAAAAGCCGGATGAAAGAGATAAAACTGAGCCGGATCGTATTTGCGATAGATGGAGATTCGATTTATAACGGTTGCGGCCTGGGGCTGGAAGAATGTGATGCCAACCATCCGTGTCCGCTGCATGAAAAGTTTTATCAAATCCGTTTTGAGTTAAAAAAAATGCTGGAAACCACGTCTATTTTTGATTTGGCCACCAAACATAAAAACGGGGAAATAGTTTTAATGAGGTAATTTTTAACAAGCGAAAAAGAAAGCAAAGCAATGAATTTAAAGGATATAACAACGATTGACGATATAAAATTACTGGTCGATACATTTTACGGAAAAGTCAGGGAAGATGAATTGATAGGGTATATTTTTGATGATGTGATTCAGGATCGCTGGCCCGAACATCTGGAAAAAATGTACCGTTTCTGGCAGACCATTCTGCTGGGCGAACATACCTATTCGGGAAGGCCGTTTGTGCCGCACATGAAATTGCCGGTGGAAAAAGAGCATTTCGACCGCTGGCTGGGATTGTTTTTTGAAACGGTTGACGAACTTTTTGAAGGGCAAAGGGCGGAACTTGCCAAATGGCAGGGAAACCGCATGGCCGAAATGTTTCAGTTGAAAATCAAATATTTCAGGGAAAACCAACACCAAACACCACTTTTATGAATGCATTCAGAATAAATTCCGCACTGATTTTTTTATGGATCGGATTCGTTTGCGCCATCAGCTTCATGGAAGCATGGCTTAAATTCCAGGCGCCTGGAATCAGCCTGGGGCTGGGACTGGGAATAGGAAAGCTTGTATTCGGGATGCTCGATAAAATCGAATGGCTTTTTGCCGTCATCATTTTATTTTATCTCATTCAGTCCAAACAGATCATTACCCATAAATCGAATTTCATCCTGTTGGTTCCGTTTCTGATCCTGGCCGTTCAGTCCTTCTGGCTGCTTCCGTCGCTGAATTTACGCGCCGATCTGATCATCGAAGGCAAGAATCCACCGGCTTCGTCGCTTCATTTTTATTATGTCGGGCTGGAAATAGTCAAGATCGTTTGTCTGGCATACCTGGGCGTGCGTTACCTGAAAGCATTAAAGTGAAAAATGACCGTAAAACCAAAAGAAATGAAGCCAATATCAATCAAAAGGATTTATGAAGAGCCTGCTCCGGGCGACGGATACAGGATACTGGTTGACCGGCTCTGGCCGCGCGGCATTTCAAAAGAACGGGCGGAATTAGACGAATGGGACAAAGATATTGCGCCTTCAACGGAATTGAGAAAATGGTTTAATCATCAACCGGAACGTTTTGATGAATTTAAAAAATCGTACAAGGAGGAATTAAAAGAAAAAACAGAAGAACTTGACCGAATCAGAGCGATTGCCCAAAACCGGAAAGTTACGCTTTTGTATGGCGCGCATGATTCTGAAATGAACCAGGCGATTGTGTTGCAGGAAGTTCTGGAAAAGTCTGTATAATGTATATTGTAAAATTGTATAATGAATGCCGTACCCTAACTCCGAAGGAGTTAAATATAAATAGCCCCGGGTTTTACCCGGAGAAACGTGATTAGCCCCGTTCGCCGTGGCGAACGGGGAAATGAGAAAAATCAGATTGAAATATATTCTGACATTAAAAAAATTCAATAAAATGGAAAATAAATCGAAACCCATCAAAAGACATCCGGCGATCCAGCATTTCAGCCGCGACCATCATTTTGGGTTGTTGTTGTGCTGGAAGATCAGGGAAGGATTCAGGCGGAATGTGGAACCGGAACGCATGAAAAAATACACCGACTGGTTTTTTGAGGTTTATCAGAAACCCCATTTTGAAATGGAAGAAAAATATATGTTCCCCATACTTCCCGACGATGATAAGCTCAAAAAACGCGCGATTGCCGAACACCGTAAGCTGGAACGTTTGTTCAATGACGAAGAAGACATCAACCGTGCGCTGAACTTAATCGAAGAACTGCTTGAACAGCACATACGTTTTGAGGAAAGGATTTTGTTCAACGAAATACAAAAAGTTGCCACCGAAGAACAATTACAGAAAATTGCCGAAATCCATGAAGACCCCGAGGATTTGAGCTGGAGTGATGAATTCTGGAAGTAGTTAAGAATTCAAAACAGTTTCTGTTCCTTGTGGGGACGGGTAAATCTGTCGTCCATTTTCGAAAGGAATCTTGTCTTGCAAAGATAAAGAATGAGAAATTTAGTAAACTTATAAATCAAGGATTGACAGTAATTCTATTATCTTTTAAGTGGAAAATCATGTGTTCCAAATTAGTTTCAAACCATCCATGCGACCCATCAATCCAAGAAGTATAAAATTGAGGTTTTAAATTATATGGGTCTTCTCGAAAATCTACAATTTTGATCCATAATAATTTTTCTCCTTTTTCATTTACATACCCTATAATTTGCTTATCACTTTGTAACACATCATTTTGCCATTTAGTACAATATTTTTTTAAAATTCTCTTTTCATTTTGAATTTGTTTTTTATAATCTCTAATTGACTTAAAATCTGAACTTAAATAAAGATTTCGTAAGGTATTTGATTTTATTTTTTCATTGAAATTCCTGTGAGCAGTACAATATTGTTTAACTAATTCACTTTCTGCTAATTTTACAGTGGCTGTATCTGGATCGAATGCTTTTTTATTTTGGCCTATAAGTGTTTTTGTAAATTTTGAAGGAAAAATGGCGCCTTCAGATTCTGAAAATCTCACATACTTAATTTTTTCCCATAAAGAACTATCAATTTTTTCAGTAAATACACCAAAATTTTCATTGAAAAATTCATCATCATCTTGTGCATTACAAAATACGACGATAAATATCAACAAGATTTTTGAAATATTTTTCATAGTAAAAAATCCTAAGTCTGAATCACACCCAGATTAAACTGCTTTTCAATCGGCGCATGATTGGCGGCTTCAATGCCCATGGAAATCCATTTGCGTGTATCGGTCGGTTCTATGACCGCATCGGTCCAAAGCCTTGCCGCAGCATAATAAGGGCTGGTTTGCTTGTTGTACCGCTCGGTGATTTCATCCAGCAGTTCCTGCTTTTTGGCTTCGTCAATTTCTTCACCTTTGGCTTTTAAAGCCGCTTCCTGGATTTGCAAAAGCACTTTTGCGGCCTGCTCGCCGCCCATTACCGCGAGTTGTGCCGATGGCCATGCAAAAATCAATCTCGGATCATAAGCTTTGCCACACATGGCGTAATTACCCGCTCCATAAGAATTCCCAACGATGACCGTGAATTTCGGAACGACCGAATTCGAAACCGCATTCACCATTTTTGCACCGTCCTTGATGATGCCGCCGTGCTCCGATTTAGAACCGACCATAAATCCGGTTACGTCCTGTAAAAAGACCAATGGAATTTTTTTCTGGTTGCAATTCGCAATGAATCGTGTTGCTTTATCGGCTGAATCTGAGTAAATTACACCGCCGAACTGCATTCCGTCTTTTCTGGATTTTACGATTTTTCTTTGGTTCGCGACAATTCCGACAGCCCAGCCATCGATTCTGGCATAGCAGCAGATCAAAGTCTTGCCATAATCGGCTTTGTATTCGTCAAATTCCGAATTGTCCACCAAACGTTTGATGATATCGTACATATCGTATTGTTCCGCGCGGGAAACGGGAAGGATTCCATAGATTTCATTCTCATCCAGCGCAGGTTTTGCCGGTTCCGTACGATTGAATCCGGCTTTTTCATAATCCCCGATTTTTCCCATGATGGATTTGATCCTGTCCAGCGCATCTTCGTCATTTTTGGCTTTGTAGTCAGTAACGCCCGAAATTTCGCAATGTGTAGTTGCGCCACCAAGTGTTTCATTGTCAATATCTTCACCAATGGCAGCTTTTACTAAATAACTTCCGGCAAGGAAAATCGAACCGGTTTTGTCCACGATCAGAGCTTCATCGCTCATAATGGGCAGATAAGCGCCACCCGCCACACAGCTTCCCATTACTGCCGCAATCTGGGTAATTCCTATGGAGCTCATGATGGCGTTGTTGCGGAAAATCCGTCCGAAATGTTCTTTATCGGGGAAAATTTCGGCTTGCATCGGCAGATAAACGCCTGCGCTGTCCACCAGATAAATAATCGGTAAACGGTTTTCCATGGCGATTTCCTGGGCTCTTAGGTTCTTTTTTCCCGAGATTGGAAACCATGCTCCGGCTTTTACGGTTGCATCGTTGGCGACCACAATGCATTGTTTTCCTGATACATAGCCTATTACAATGGCCACGCCGCCACCTGGGCATCCACCTTCTTCCTCATACATTTCATATCCGGCAAAAGCCCCGATTTCAATGCTGGGTTTTTCTTTGTCCAGTAAATAATCAATTCGCTCCCGTGCAGTTAATTTTCCTTTCTCGTGGTGTTTTTCAATGCGTTTCTGTCCACCGCCCAGGTAAATTTGGGCTAATTTTTTTCGTAAATCCGAAACCTGAAGCTTGTTCTTATCTTCCCGTTGGTTAAACTGTAAATCCATCATTTTTTATTTGACGGCTAAAAATACGATTTTCACCGGAATTCGTGAAATTTGAGTGGGAGAGTTATTGGATTTGAAAGTTTTTGAGTTGTAGAATGCTTGAATGGAGGAGTGTTTGAGAAGTTAAAACCTTAAACCATCATTCAAAAACAACCTGCAATGCTCAGTGAGCTCAGGAAAAAATAAATTAAAATCCTTTTGAAAATCAGGCAAATACAATTGAATTTCTTCTGTTGCCCGGCTGATGTTATTAGGAAATTTGCTTCGCCGGCTGATTCCCTGAAGCGTTTGCCCGATTCCTTCTATGGTCGCGTAATTCCTGAACCAATCATATTGCAGCAAATGATTGATCATAAGTTGTAGCGCCGGCGGGAATTCCTCAAAATGCGACCTGAATAACTGGTAACATTCATCTACAAATTCCTCATAAGGCTGTGGTGAATATTTTTTCCAATCCGAAATCAGCAGATAATCATACAGGACATCCACAATGACAGGTGCATATTTGCCAAATCTTTCATGGAATTTTTGTGTACTGTTTTTTACGGCAGTGTGCTGGTCCGTAAAACTGTCGATCCGGCGGTGTAAAAGGATTCCTTTTTTTATGCCCGGTGGATAATTCTCATAATCTTTGCCCCGAACAATTTCACCGTATAAATTCCCGATCTGGATTTCCGGTTGGTGGAATGACAAAAGCTGATGGGCAACAAGATTCATATCAAACGAAGATAGTGAGAAATTTCTATCTCCGGTGAATGTTTGAAAAATCCTCAAAGGTTCCGTCATCGAAAAATAAAAGAGCTCGTACCATTTTCTTTTTTCCGGATTCTGTTTCAGCTCCGGCTTTCGGTAGAATATCATTTTGAACGGATTTCTTAGGTTTTTCATCGGAATCGAACAATTCGAAAAGGGTAGGATAGGGGTCTGTTGAAGTTTCGGTATTTTCATTTTCGGAAGAAATTTCACCGGATTCGGGCTTTTTTTCGGTTCCGAAAACCAGCCAGTCGGTGTCAATTTCCGGAAAAGCGTTCTTGATTTTGATCAAAAATTCTAAGCTCGGTTTATTTCGCCCGGAAGTAATGTGTGAAATAGCGGAACGCTGCACTTCAATTTTGTCGGCAAATTCGGAGGGTGTGAGCCCCGATTTTTCCATGATTTCGAGAATTCTGTTTTTTAGTTCCATTTTACAAAATTAAATCAAAAATTTACAATTAACAATAGGTAATTTTATTTAATTCATGACAAGGTTACTTAAATGTAAATGAATGTATTTGATTAAATAAATATAATTATTAATTTGATTATTAATATATTATATATTTAAATAATAGATAATTCAATAATAAATAGCTTTTATGACAAATTTTCATAATTATAAGTTCACAAAAGTAAATTACAAATGTAAATCAATTTTTTGATTCATTTTAAGCCCTTATTTTGGGAATGGCCAGGTAGAAATTCATTTGAAAAAAATAAATGCTTTAAATCGCCTGAAAATCAATTTTGAAAAATTGTACCTTCGTTTGATGGATTTATTTAATTTGTTTGCTAAAAATTATGAGCAAATCCGGGTTTCGGGCTTTGAGTCGAAATACCTGCCGTTTCTGAAGCTGAAAAATTATGTAGCTGAGAATTTTCCCGCTCATCAAGTTGCCGGAAAATCATTTTTAGGAAATGAAATTTTTTGCTTAAAAACCGGTTCGGGAAAAATCCAGGTTTTGGCTTGGTCACAGATGCACGGAAATGAATCCACCGGAACACGCTGTATGCTCGATGTATTTGAATTCCTGAAACTACCCCATGACTGGTGCAGGGAAATTACTGAGAAAATCACTTTGCACTTTATCCCCATGCTGAATCCGGACGGCGCTACGCTTTATGCCCGCAGAAATGCCTGTGGAATTGACATTAACCGTGATTTTATCCGTGAGGCATCGCCTGAAATAAAAGTTTTGAAGTCCTACGTCCATAAAATCCAACCTGATTTTCTGTTTAACCTGCACGACCAGCGTACGATTTTCAACGTGGGTGAAACTGCTGAACCGGCGACGCTTTCGTTTCTTGCGCCTTCGGCCGATGCAGCACGCTCATTGACCGAAACCCGCAGGGATACAATGGCGGTGATTGCGCATATCTGCAACGGATTGAATAAGTTTATTCCGGAAAAGACAGCCCGGTTTTCAGATGAATTTTATCCGACTTCTACGGGTGACAATTTTACCAAAATGGACATTCCGACGATTCTTTTTGAAGCCGGTCATTATCCGCAGGATTACCAGCGTGACCATACAAGGAGGTTCAATGCCTTGGGGGTTCTGTTGGCGTTGGATAGCATTGCAGATGGAATAAATTCCGGTATTGAAAATTATTTTGAAATCCCGGAGAACAATAAAAAGTTTCTGGATATAGTGCTGAGAAATGTTTTGGTAAAATCAAACGAATCGGAAACACTGATGGATATTGGGATTTATTTCGAAGAAAAATTAAATAAAAAGAAACAGGATATTGAATTTTGTGCCAGGATTGAAGAAGCCGGTGATCTTTCGGGCTATTTCGGGCATCTGGATATAGATAAAAAAGGAAAAGTTTTTGTGGGCAAATCTTCATTGTTTCCTGTGGTAGGTGAAACGGCTGATTTTTCGGTTGGGAACATTCACTTTGATAAAGGGAAATTCAGTGGCTGAAATAAATTATTATATCTTTGAACAACCAAATTCAAACAATGAGAAAAAGCTTGGTGATTTTTTTATTCGCAATATTCCTGGCTTCTTGCGAAGGGCCTTATATATTTAACAGAACCATAACCCAAAAAGACGGAACCAAAATGTTATTAGGAGGAGTTGACCGTACGGCATTTGAAAAAGAACCTTTTTCTGATTGGTTTTCAAAGGAATATGATTCCTATCAGGTCAACCATGAAATGATCAAGGAAATCAAAAGAAAACTGAAAAGATACCGGATTGAAATTTTCATGGGAAGCTGGTGCGAAGATTCCCAGCGGGAATACCCGAGGCTGATGAAAATCCTGGATGAAGCTAAATTCCCGGAAGCGAGGATGGTTACTTATGCGGTAAATGAAAGTAAAAAAAGCTTTTACGGCGAGGAAGAGGGCAAAGATATTCGTTTTGTTCCTACTATCATTTTCTACAGGGGAGGCAAAGAAGTAGGCCGGATTGTGGAATCGCCTGTTTCGGGTTCACTCGAGGAAGACATTCTGATGATTATGAATGAAACACCCAACACACCTCATTATTCCGAGGATTAAAATATCTGTTAGGTTCGGATTTTTGCCGAAATAATTCGGTTTGCGAATGCTTAATCGGGTAATTTCCTTGAAACCAGGTAGGAAACACTTCCGCCAATGGCGAGTACCGTAGCAATTACCGCAAAGAAATTCAGAAGAGTAAATTCAAAAGGAAACGGTACAACCGGATTGGCCATGACCAGATGAAACCTGCGGTGCAGCAAGCCGATGGCTACACCGAGTAAAAGCCCGAATAAAATCGAAAAGAAAGTAATCAGCAGCCCGGTTTGAAAAAATATCTTTTTAATCTGTGCTTTCGTCATTCCGAAGCTCCACATGGCTTTTATCTGCTTTTTCTTGTCGATGATGATAATGATGATCGCACCTGCCAAATTAAAGGAAGCAATGATGATGACCAGTGTAAAAATGAGATAGGTAATCAGGTTTTCCACATTCATTACCTTGATAAAAGTCGCATCCAGATCATGCCGTGTGCGTACAACGACTGAATTCCCGAGTTCTTTTTGCAAAGCCGATTTCGCATTGTCTGCCGAAATACCCGGCTTAAGCTTAATTTCTATGGAATAAGCTGCATTTTTGGGCAACTGAAGCAGGATTTGGGCCAGTCCGATGGGTGAAAAAATGTATTTATCGTATTGCTCATTGATGAAGACAACACCGATAGGGTTGGCAACGGCGGAATTAAAAGCTTCCTGTTCGGTAGAAATCAGGCCGGTCCCGGGTTTCGGCATGCGCAGCCTTGCTGAATATTGTTGGTCAACATACATCTGCAACCTTCTTGCCACACCATCTGAAGCAATAATTTCATACGGAGAATCAAACTTGAAATAAGAACCTGCGACCACGGTGGTATCGATCCGGACAACTTTATCATAATTCGGCCCGATTCCTTTCAGGTAGGCAATGTCCTGTTTATCACCAAATTCAACCGAAACTTTTTCCTCAATTACTTTTGCATAACCGGCTATTTGGTTGTTTTCATCCAATTGTGCCGTCACTTTATCTATATCGGGAATTAACTTTCCTTTCGCCGCCGAAATTTGTAAATCAGGGTTTACATTGCTGAATGATTCAAGGTTCATTTTTTCCAGTCCCGAAAAGACCGAAAGGATGATGAAAAGTGCACAGGTGGCAATGGTAACGGCAAAAACAGCGATTGACGTAATGATATTGACACCGGTTATTTTTCGTTTCGCAAACACAAATGAAAGCACGCTGAAAATAAGCGACAGCAATCCCGTGGAAATTAAAATTAACGACAGGAAATCTATTGCTACCGAAGGAGAGTCATTGAAAAATTCAATCAGTGCCACGCTGCAAAGCGATACCAGCGTAATAACAGCCGCGATCAGCAGTTTGGATTTTTTTGAAAAGCGTTTAAGCAGTTTGTCAAAAAAAATATAAATAAGCGAAGTCTGGCAGATGATGTAAGCCGTAACGAGGCTGTAAAGGACAAACTGATTCCGGCCGTTAATTGTTTCATTGCCGTAAAGCAGGTTACGGAAAATTTCCGTGGAAACGTTGCCGATATAAATGAAAGTCCCCACCAGAAAAGATGTAATGAGGAGAAGGATCATACTGATCAGCAGGGTATGGGTATTGTATCGCCGGGCTATGTAAAACGAAATATTTTTCATTTACAGTGTGGGATTATTTCCTTCGCCACGCAGGGCGCGGTCTATTTTTTCCATTTCGTCAAGTGTGGAATCAAGGTAAAAAAGCAGTTCAGGTACGATTCTCATTGTTTTGGCAGCAGTTTTGGCCAGTTGAGAGCGATAAACAGAAGATTTTTCTTTGATGGATTTGATGATTAGTTCCTTGTCTTTTGCAGGGAAGATGCTTACATAGATTTTGGCCACTGACAAATCGGGTGAAACCTTTACGTCGGTAACGGTCAGCAGGCGGCCGGGATATAATTCCTTTGCTTCTTTCCTGAAGATTTCCGATAGTTCTTCCTGAAATATTGCCGCTACTTTTTTTTGTCTGTTGCTTTCCATTTTGCAAAATTACAAATTACGAATTACAAAAGACGAGTTGAATATGCAAGTTGAGGGATTTCTTCTAAATTCTCAATTGGCTGCTGAACTTATGGTTCTAATTTTTACCTTCGCACTTATGATTAAAATTGAACATTTAGGAATCGTGGTAAAAGATCTGGGTATTTCCAATGAATTATTCCGGAAGCTACTGGGGAAGCCGGCCTACAAAGAAGAAACCGTAGAAGGGGAGGCCGTAAAAACATCCTTTTTTGAAATAGGGGAAAGCAAAATCGAATTGCTGGAAGCCCTGAATGAAAACAGCGCGATTGCCAGATACCTGGAAAAAAACCGGGAAGGAATCCATCATATTGCTTTTGCAGTGGATGATATGGAAGGTGAAATCCAACGGCTTAAGAATGAAGGTTTTCAGTTCATCAGTGAAACACCAAAAGCAGGTGCTGACAATAAAATGGTGGTTTTCCTGCATCCGAAATCGACCAATGGTGTGCTGGTTGAATTATGTTGCGAGCGAAAATAGTTTTGTAGAATTGAACGGATTGTTGTAAAATTGCAGTCCTTAAAACGATGCTTCGGCTTCGCTCAGCAACCGGGTTTTTAACCGATTGCGTAAAGGTCCTATAGCTCAGTTGGTTAGAGCACCTGACTCATAATCAGGTGGTCCCTGGTTCGAGCCCAGGTGGGACCACAAAAGAGTGGAAACTCAATCCCCAAAAGGGCTTTCACTCTTTAAAAGAATAACATATTTGCCTTGTAATTACAGATAGTGAGAACAAAACTGAGAACACAAAAAGTAATTACAATGAGAAAAGAAACCATCAACGGATACTCTTACTCTGAGTTTCTGATCTATCCCAAAAACTGGAAAACCACTACTTCACAAAAGTCATTGAAAGAGAACTGGATGATTTATGATCCAAAGCATAGGTCAACTCATTCAAAGGGGTTTCAGTTTGCCAGGAATATACAAACTCCCCGGATAAACTAATCACCAATCACTAATTACAATTCACTCAAACACCCCATCCTTTAACAAAACTTTAACGATTTTGCCTCGAAAAATACCTAATTGAGGGTATTTTTTCGTGTGGGTGAGGCTTCTAATTTTACCCCGATGAAAAATTTATTGGGCAGGAGGCCCATTCTTAAAATCAAAAAATCATGAAAAAACTGTACAATTTTATCACGGCGATGATGTTCTTAGTGGCATATACCGTTTCCGGGCAATGCCCTACGGATTATGTAACGTTAACCACTCAGGCAGAAGTTAATGCCTTTGCTGCTAATTATCCTGACTGTACCCATATTCCGGGGGCTTTATCTATTTCAGGTTCGGATATTTCCGACTTAAGCCCTTTGAGCAACATAACCGGCATTGAAGGCAGGCTTTATATTGCCTCTACCCAATTGCAGAGTCTTGCCGGATTGGAGAATCTGGCCAGCATTGGAGGAGATCTTTACATTGCTCAAAACACTTCACTTACTGACATTTCTGATTTGTCTAATATAGACCCAACGACAATAACCGGTTCGTATGGTTTATATATAGTAAGCAATCCGGCGCTTTCGGTTTGTAACCTGCCCAATTTCTGTACTTATACTTCTTACCCTGCCAATACGCATCCGCGTACCATCAGCGGAAACGCCGGAAATTGTTTAAATGAAACAGCAATGGCTATCAGCTGTTCACAGGAATGCCCGGGAAACATAACCCTGCACTCGCAGGCGGAAGTGAACGCATTTGCCGTTAACTTCCCTGACTGTACCGAAATTTCCGGGACTTTATATATCGGTGGCAGTAACTCAAATATTACCAATCTCAGTCCTTTAAGTAATATCACAAGTGTCGGAAACCTGACTGTTGGTAATAATGTGCAATTACTAAATCTTGATGATATAAGCAACATAACCAGTGTGGGAGGAAGTATCACTATCTCTAATAATTCAAAATTGCAGAACATTAACGGGCTAAGCAATTTGACAGGCGTTGGAATCCGGATTGACGTTTCCAGTAATCCAAAATTGCAAAATATCAATGGTTTCAGCAATTTGGCAAGTATTGGAGAGAGTCTTGTCATCTATGATAATGCCTTGTTGCAGAACCTGACCGGCTTAAATAACTTATCAAGTATTGGAGCAGCCCTTGTTATAATCAATAATGCCAAAATACAAAACCTTAACAGCTTAAGCAACCTGACAGGTATTGGGGGAGAACTTCAAATTTCGGACAATAATTTACTAACCGATATATCGGGCATAGCCAACATAGACCCGACCACCATATCCGGCTATTCCGGTTTGTATATAACGGACAATCCCGTTTTGTCAGTCTGCAACCTGCCGAACCTTTGCAGCTACATTGCCAATCCTACATCTACACATCCGCGTACCATAAGCGACAACGCAGGAGATTGTATAACCGAATGGGCTATGGCTGTCGATTGTTTGCAGGAATGCCCCGCGGGCGATGTCATACTGCATTCACAGGCGGAATTAAATGCTTTTGTTGCAACTTTTCCTAATTGTACTGAAATTGTGGGGAACTTATACATTGGCAATAATTATACACCCGATTACTGGAATTACCCGGGTTCAAACATTACCAGTCTCAGCGGGCTGAGCAATATAACAAGTGTTGCGGGGAGGGTTACACTTGAATACAACCGTCAGTTAAACAACCTGAACGGTTTAAGTAATTTAACAAGCATTGGCGGAGATTTTATACTTCGGGAAAATGACCACTTACAAAACTTTAATGCCCTGGGTAACCTGGAAAGTATCGGAGGGAGTTTTGAGGTTTCATACAGTAACGCATTGCAAAACTTTAACGGCTTAAGCAGTTTGACTGACATTGGCGGAGGGCTAAGCATTGAACTTAATACTCATTTACAGAACCTTAGCGGCTTAAGCGCGCTCACAACAATAGGAGGCTCTCTTAAGTTTTACGGTAATGACATCTTACAAAACCTCAATGGACTGACTGCTTTAACAAGTATAGGAGGGCTTAGTATTTCTAATAATCAAGCATTACAGAATCTCAGTAGCTTAAATAATGTGACAACCATTAATGGAAATGTAAATATTTCTTACAATGATCATTTACAAAACCTTGATGGATTAAGCAACGTAACAAGCATTAACGGCCAGCTTCAGGTTACGGGTAACAACCTGCTGACAGACATCTCCGGGCTCGCCAATATAGATCCGGCGACCATAGATGGCCAATACGGATTAGAAATAGTAAATAACCCGGTGCTTTCGGTTTGTAATTTGTCGAATCTCTGTACCTATCTGTCCTATCCTTTGAGTTCCCATCCCCGGAATATTGGCGGCAATGCCAGTGAATGTATCAATGAGGTCGCTATGGCCTCAGCTTGTGATATTCCCTGCCTTACCGGCAATTTAACATTGCGTACCCAGGCAGAAGTAAATGCATTTGGTACTAATTTTCCCGATTGTACAGAGGTTCCGGGAAATTTGACAATCGGTTATCAGGATGGTTCATCGTCTTATTCAAATATTACCGACCTCAGCCCTTTAAGCAATATAACAACTATTGGAGGTAACTTATACATTAGCCGCAATTCACAGTTGCAAAACTTAGAGGGGTTAAATAATCTTACAAATGTGGGAAGTTTCTTCTATTTGCTTCGCAATGCTCAATTACAAAATACGGATGGTTTAAGCAACCTGACAAACATTGGAGGATATCTTTACATTATTCAGAACACTTCACTTACTGACATATCCGGGCTGTCCAATATAGACCCGGCGACCATAACCGGTGGATATGGATTATTGATTAGCGGTAATTCCGTACTTTCTGTTTGTGATATGCCCAATTTCTGTAGCTATCTTTCTTATCCGTCCGATACACATCCGCGTACCATTAATAACAATGCCGGAGACTGTATAAGCGAAGCGGCTGTGGCGCTTGCCTGTGATACCGGCGATTTTCCTTATAATGAAACACAGGAAGAATACGGCGACACCATTCAGGAAGCGGTAGCCCTTTCGGATTGTGATGTGGAAAGCGTAGTGATTATCCCGCCGGGGAATTACGGTACCGAAACCGTTGATGCGACCGATCCCTGTTATGATATTCTTTTCAAAATAGGCGTTTCGCCGGGCAGCGCGTTCATCGGTTCCTTTTTAGTCGATGATTCCGACACGGTAGAAATTGAAATAGGTGGAGCTTCCACACTTGACAAATATGTTATATTAAATACCTTATCGCTGGGTAATGCAACATTGGATATAAAATTCATAAACGATTTTCTTCCCGTACAGGGCGACAGTTGGATAATATTTGACAACACTTTTTCCGGCGCGGTCAATGGCACTTTTGCCGGGTTGAACGAAAATGCGGTCTTTACGGCTGAAGGATATCAGTTTCAGGTTTCTTACACCGGCGGCGATGGCAATGATATTATCGTTACAGTAACCGATTGTCCTGAAATTAGCATTGATAACCTGCCAGAAAACCAGGAAGCGGATATTGTTGCAGGAACCTGCCAGGCCATCTTTGGCTGGGTTGAACCTTCCTTTGATGGCGGTTGTGGTAATCTGGCCGTAACAAGGACTATTTCTCCGCAACCGGAACTTCCGCCCATTTCTTACGGGCCGGGGAATAATGTAGCGGCAGGCATAAGGAATGGTGTAACTACGGTGACTTATACCGTTACCGATGAAATGGGCAGTACGGAAGATTATTCGTTTACCCTTACCGCCCACGATGTGGAAGCTCCGGAAATAACTTGTCCGGGTAATATCACCGTTGATAATGATTCCGGCGTTTGCGGAGCGGAAGTTACTTTTGAGGTGCCGATGGTAGCCGAAACACCTTGTAACCTTACATCGCCCAAGCACCTGGCTAATAATTCTGAAGTAGTGGGATCTGCTTTGGATTGTACGGGAGTAGTATCACAGCATTTACAGATTTACGATTTGGCGGCGGAAGGTGTTGAAACGGATTATCAGTTAAACAATGTAACGGTCGGTATTTTCCATAGCGATGGCAGCTTGTCGTATCTTTCAGTTAATCTGTATTTTGAAGACCAGCTCACGGAACCTTTTACTTCTTATTCCGGGCCAATTTCCGATACTGTTACACCATTTGCGTCAACGACTATGTATATGCCTCCCGGCGATAATTACTTGTTCAATGTTCCTTTGTCCGTATTTATCCCTGCAGGGTCCAAAGTATATGTGGAAGTTGTAACTTCTTTGTACAGCGACTATCTTTTAGGTTATTCAATGGATGGTTCCAATACAACCCAGGGATATATTTCATGTGGAGATGATTCTTATGCGTCGCTTGAATTCTTAGGATATCCGGATGCTTCCCCGATTATTTCACTTGACGGCGAAGAATACAATGTGCTTACGCCGGTACAAACCGGAGGATTACCGTCCGGCTCTGTTTTCCCTGTCGGGACAACTACCAATACCTTTGAAGTAACGAGCGCCAACGGCATAACTTCCTCTTGTTCTTTTGATGTTATCGTCGAAGACCATGAAGCGCCGGTAATTACCTGCCCCGTGCCGGATATTTTTTATGGAACTGATGAAGATGAATGTTCGGCAAGTTTATCATTCACCGCCATGGCAACTGATAATTGTTCCGCCGAAGTAACTTATTCTCTGGATGAAGAGGAAACACAACCCATTGTTTTTCCTTATATATTCCCATTAGGAACAACGACCGTATATGCGACCGCGACCGACCCTTCGGGAAACAAGGCACAATGTGAATTTGATGTAACGATAGTTACCAGCCAGTTGCCCGAAATAATTTGTACGGACAATCAACTGGCGGAAGTTGATGCAGATATGTGTACTTATACCCACAACGGAACGGATTGGGATGCCGCTGTAGCGCTTGACTGTAACATCGCTTCCATAACGTATGAATTGACGGGTGCAACTACCGGAACCGGTACTTCACTTGACGGAGTCGAATTCAATTCGGGCGAAACCACCGTTACATGGACAGTAACCGACAATGAGAATAATACAGATACCTGTTCATTTACCGTAACGGTTGAAGACAACATCGCACCGGAAATTACATGTATCGCCAATCAATCGGCAGATGTGGATGCAGACGAATGTTCATATACCCACAGCGGAACCGGCTGGGATGCCCAGGCAACCGATAATTGCAGCATAGCAACAATTAATTATGAATTGACCGGAGCAACTACCGGCAACGGAACTTCACTGGACGGCGTTGAATTCAATCTGGGCGAAACCACCATTACCTGGACGGTGACCGACAATGCCGGGAATACGAATACTTGTTCATTCACCGTAACGGTTGAGGACACCATCGCACCGGAAATTACGTGTGCTTCTAACCAGTCAGTAGATGTGGACGCCGCCGAATGTTCATATACCCACAGCGGAACCGCCTGGGATGCTGTTGCGACGGATAATTGCAGTATAGCAACTGTTAATTATGAATTGACCGGAGCAACCACCGGAAACGGAATTTCACTGGACGGCGTTGAATTCAATTTGGGTGAAACCACCGTTACCTGGACGGTAACCGACAATGCCGGGAATACGAATACTTGTTCATTTACTGTCACAGTTGAGGATAACATTGCGCCGGAAATTACGTGTGCTCCTAACCAGTCTGTAGATGTGGATGCCGACGAATGTTCCTACACCCACAGCGGAACCGCTTGGGATGCTGTTGCGACTGATAATTGCAGCATAGCAACAGTTAATTATGAATTGAGCGGCGCAACAACCGGAACCGGAACTTCATTAGATGGCGTTGTATTCAATCTGGGTGAAACCACCGTTACATGGGCGGTAACCGACAATGCCGGGAATACGAACAGTTGTTCATTTACTGTAACGGTTGAAGACAACATTGCGCCGGTTGCGGTTTGTGTGGATTCATTTACAGTTGAGCTTGATGAAAACGGACAAGCCACCATAACAGCAGAGGATATTGACAACGGAAGCTTTGACAGCTGCGGCGATGTTTCCCTGGAAATAAGCCAATCATCATTTGATTGTTCCGATATCGGGGAAAATGCCATTATACTGACCGTTACGGACAGCCACGGAAATACAAGTAGCTGTACCACAACGGTAACGGTTGAGGACAACATCGCACCGGAAATATTCTGTCCGGATGACCTGACGATCAATGTCCCTGTCGGAGAAACTTACCTGGTTCCTGATTATTTTGCCGATGGCGATGCTTCCGCTACCGATAACTGTTCGGTCAGCGTATCGCAAAGCCCGGAAGCCGGAACTGAGCTGGAAGCCGGAACCCATACCGTCACCCTGACGGCGGTTGACCAGAGCGGAAATGAAGTGAGTTGTTCTTTTGATGTGGAAGTGCAGATGGGCGTAACTTCCTATAACATGAAGTCGCTGGTGATGTATCCGAATCCTGCCCGTTCAACGGTGACCATCGGCAACCCACAGGCGATGAACATTGTGAAAGTGGATGTTTATGATCTGCAGGGAAGGCTGGTGTACCACATCACCCCGAAAGACGGGCATTCCGATGTGACACTGGATGTTTCCGGCCTGGCTTCGGGAACTTACCTGGTAAGCATTTCCAATGACAAAGGAGATCAGATCACCAAAAAGCTGCTCAAAAGATAAATTCTGATTTTTTTCCCGATCAATTAAAATCCGTCTCGTATTTATTTACGGGACGGATTTTTTACTTTATGAGTGAATGATTGAATGTGGGGATGATTGAATAAACAATTAAACAGTTAGCCGAATAAACTAATCACTATTCACCAATCGCTCTATTGCAGTCATTGAGCGCCGTGCCTGCCGGCAGGGATTCAAAATGAAAACAAAGCATCGGAGGACACGGCATTTCCACGCTGGAAAGTCATTTCCAGACACTTGTAATCTTAATTAGAATGACTAAAAATAATTGAATAAAAAATTTTTCTTTGATGATTTTTTCACTTTATGTTAAAATTTTAATAGATTTAACAAATTTTTACCTTAATTTAACATAACATGGAGGACATTTTATTTTCTAAGAAACAGTTTTGTTTCTTCAGTTTCGGCCGTTGGCGATACCTGCCAGTGGCTTTTTTGATCTTTTTACTGACAGGGGGACTTGCCTTCTCTCAGTGTAATTACACCATAGAGATGTCAGATGATTACGGTGACGGATGGAATGGTGGTAAAATAGACGTTCTTGTTAATGGCAGCGTTGTTTTAGATGACATTACAATTAGTAGCGGTTCCTACAAATCCTATCTATTCTCCGTTAACACGGGCGATGATGTTACTACAGCTTATTCGGCGGGTTCTTATTCCTATGAAAATGGCTATAGGATTTTAGATGCAAACGGTTCTGTAGTATTTAGTTCTAACTATGCAGAAGGAGATGGCCCCCCAAGCAATGTCACAACGGGAACCATAACAGCAAACTGCCCGTCCTGCTCTCCGCCGGCGAGCTTAACTGCTTCCAACATTACCCTCGAAAGCGCTGACCTGTCTTGGACAAGTGATGGCGATACTTTTGATATCAGCTGGGGCGAAGGAACTTTTACCGCTGAAGACGGGACAATTGTAAACGGGTTTGAAAACGGCGAAACACTTTCCGGCTTAACCTTAGATACCATGTACCAATATTACGTAAGAAATGATTGCGGTGGTGGTGATTTAAGCGACTGGGCAGGGCCTTACAGTTTCATGACCGTTACACCCGGCCAGATAGGTGATGGCGCAGCTACCAGTGAAAACCTTCCCATCACTTCCTGTTACGGATATACCTATTCGCAACAGATTTACCTGGCCAGCGAAATTGCCAATGCCGGAAATACCTACATCACCAAGATCAGGTTTAAACCGGTTACTTTACCAAGCGACATGACTAACTCCAACAACTGGACTATATATATGGGCAATACGGAACAGTCCACGTTCACAGGTAGCTCAAACTGGGTGCCTTTCAACCAGATGCAGCAGGTATTTTCGGGAACACTTTCTTTTACTGCCGGCCAATGGGTAGAAATTCAATTGGCTACCCCTTTTACCTGGGACGGTACAAGCAACGTGGTCGTGGGTATTGATGAAAATGCTTCAAGTTGGAATTGTACTGCCTATTGGGCATCTTATGATGCGGGTTCTAACAGAGGTATGGCTTATTACAATGATAACACAAACCCAAACCCCGCTTCTCCACAATCGGCTAACTATGCCCCTACTGCCAATATCCCACAAATTCAGATCGTGGCTATTGCGCCGCCAAGCTGTTTCGCACCAACCGGTTTGACCGCTTCCAACATTACAACCGGAAGCGCTGACCTGTCCTGGACAAGCGATGGTGATACCTTTGACATCAGCTGGGGTGAAGGAAGCTTTAACGCTGAAGGCGGGACAATTGTAAACGGTTTTGAAAACGGCGGGACACTTTCCGGATTAGGTTCAAATATTACCTACCAATATTATGTAAGAAATGATTGTGGCGGTGGAGAGGTAAGTACCTGGGCAGGGCCCTATTCTTTCTTGACATTACTTGAGCCTGCTACTTTGGATTTTTCAGAGGGTTTTGAGGGAACAAACTTATGGATTTTGAACAATGGTTCCCAAACCAATAAATGGTACATCGGCAATGCTGTAAGCAATGGAGGGGCTAAGTCGCTGTATATATCCAATAATTCCGGAACCTCTAACAATTACAGTACTTCCAGCACTTCTACTGTTCATGCATACCGTGATATTGTCATTCCTCCGGGTACGACAAATAATGTGTCTTTCTCCTTTAACTGGAAATCGGCAGGAGAAAGTGGTTTTGACTATGCAAGAGTATGGCTGGTTCCTACTTCGTTCACTCCTACCGCAGGAACGCAGATTTCATCAGGAAGCGGGCGTATTCAGTTAGTTCAAATACAAACACAATCTTCCTGGCAGACCTATTCCAATCCGGCATTAGACCTCTCAAGCTTTGCAGGGACCACGATGAGATTAGTCTTCGAGTGGAGAAATGATAGTGGTGGCGGAAGCAATCCTCCGGCAGCAATCGACAATATTTCAATGTCGCTGGTATCCTGCCCGGCTCCAACAGGTTTATCCCATAACCAATTAAGTATGAGTTCCGCCGAATTATCCTGGACAAGTAGCGGCTCGCTGTTTGAACTCAAATGGGGTGAAGCGGGCTTTGATGTGGAAACCGAGGGAACACTGGTAGATGAATTAACCGAAACTTCTTATATTTTAGAAGGATTAACTATCGATGTAAATTATGCATTCTATGTACGCAGCGATTGCGATACGGAGGGATTCAGCTCCTGGACAGGGCCACATAGCTTTTCTGTAGGATATTGTACCGTAAGCCCACCGGCAAGTAATGATGATACGGGAATTACTTATGTAGAGTTTAATACTATAGACAACCCTTCAGGCACTGGTACAAACAACACTACTAATCATGTCTATTATAGTAATTTCACAAATATTTCAACAGATGTTCAGGCCGGCCAATCGTATGATTTAAGCGTAAATGTTGACACCGCCGGGGGTTATATGGTTTGGACAACTGCTTGGATCGACTGGAACAATGACGGTGTATTTGATACGAATACGGAAAGTTATAACTTGGGAAATGCAGTAAATATAGAAGACGAACCAACGAGCAATAGCCCGTTAAGCATTGAAATTCCTATTGATGCTTCCGGTGAATACAGAATGAGAATCAAAGCCGTTTATGGAGATAGTGCAATACCGGATCCTTGTGCCACTCAAAATTATAGTGAAACAGAAGATTATACCATCAACGTTCTCGGCCCGGTAACCTGGACGGGAACAGAGTGGATCAACGGTTCCCCTAGCGATGATATTTCTGTTTTAATCGATGGAAGCTTAAGCATTTCAAACGACGCTCCGGGCTTGGAAGTAAATGATATGTTCGTTTCCGAAAACGGTAGTGTAGCCATTGAATCGGAAAATACATTGACCATCAACGGAAAAATCACCAACAACGCGGGTGCCGCAGGCTTTGTGATTGAAAGCGGCGGTAACCTGATCCAGAACGGAACGGCTGTCAACGTGGGTAACATTACCGTCAAACGTGACAGCAACCCTATGATCCGCCTGGATTATACTTTATGGTCATCGCCGGTTACAGGACAGAATTTATTTGATTTCTCACCTGAAACAGTGAATGGCGTTACCAATTATGATGGTTCCGAAGGACGTATCTATATCTACGACGGAGCAAATGGTTATGTCCATCCGGATCCGTTTGAAGCAAATACGGTAATGAACAACGGTGCCGGTTATCTGTTCCGTTCGCCCAACAACTGGAGCGCGACAGAAGAAGCCGCGTATGAAGGAGTGTTCACCGGGGTTCCGTTCAACGGGGATAAGACTGTAAGCACCCATGCGGGTAACTACACTTCCATCGGGAACCCTTATCCCTCCAATATCTCTGTAAACAGTCTGGTGAGCGCCAATACAGATATCGCTACATTGTATTTCTGGAACAACAACCACGGCGATGGTAACAACTATGCTACCTGTACCAACGGAGTAGGTTGTACAGCTGCCAGTGGTGGTGGAGATGTACCGAATGGTACCATTGCGGTCGGACAGGGATTCATCGTCGGGACAAGCAGTTCTTCCGTAAGTTTCAACAACGATATGAGAGTGGATGATAACGGTTCTTTCTTCAAAGTGGATGAGCTGGAAAGCCATAGAATCTGGCTGAACCTGAACGGTGATAATGAGGCTAAATACAACCAGGTGCTGGTGGGTTATGTAGGAAATGCCACCAATGGCATTGACAACCAGATTGACGGTGAAATATTCGGCTATCAAGGCTCTGCTCTGTATAGTTTGATCGACGGACAACAATTTGTCATCCAGGGCCGCGCCTTGCCATTTGAGGTTTCGGATGTGGTTCCTCTCGGATTCAGGGCTGCGGAAAATGGTAAGTTTACCGTTTCACTGGCTAATTTTGACGGAGTGTTCGCCGAAGGAAATGTTACCATTTACCTGAGAGATAATCAATTGCATGTGATTCACAACCTTATGGAATCCGACTATGACTTTGAATCTGCCGCAGGCGAATTCAATGAAAGGTTCGATATCATTTACGGTGATGAAGGAACCATGGGTACAAGCGACCTGGCCTCCGGCAATATCCTGATTTACAAATACGACCATAACATCGTGGTGGAATCAAAATCAGAGAAAATCCTTTCGGTGGAATTGTTTGACCTGCAGGGAAGAAATCTTTTCAGAAATGAGAAAGTAAACGCCAATGTTTACCAGATCAGGTCTGCTTCTTTCGGAACACAGGTATTGGTCGTAAGGGTGCAAACCCATGACGGTGTAATTGAAACCAAAAAAGTAATTAATAATTAAGCAGTAGGCAATAAGCTTTAAGCGATAAGCAGTTATCGCTTAAAGCATACGGCTTACAGCATAAAGCATAAAAATATGAAAAATAATATAACAAAATTCGGGCTGTTGGCATTGATTTGGTTAGTTTACATCGTCCCTGTAACTGCAGGGCCGGTGGATCCGCCGGGAGGGGAAGACCCACCTTATATTGACCCTACTCCCATTGACAATTGGTTGTTAATGCTTGTCTTTGCGGCCATAGCTATAGGAAGCTATTTCATCTTAAAGTACAGAAGAAAAGCCATGGTTTAACCGGCTTTGTGAAATGCTGATATTAAAAATCCTGTAAGCTGTGCTTACGGGATTTTTTGTGGATTGGTTGATTCGTTAATTCGTTAATTGGTGAGTTCGTTAATTCGTTAATTTGTTAGAGCCGGTTAATGGTTTGCCTTGTTTTAGTTTCTCAATCGCTTTGCGATAAAAATTTCCAAATTCAATTGGTTAATCGGTTAATTGAACATCATTCTAAATTCTGAAATCTGAAATCTAAATTACCAATCCCCAGTTAACCAGTTCACCAATCCCCGATTAACCGATTAACCGATTCACCCATTCAATTACTCAAATACTCACCCACTCCGCCACTGAATAACTAAACCATCATAAAGATTTAATTATTCCGCCCGTAATCATCCTATTTCCTATCTTTGTTCTCTTGCAACAGAATATCATTATGCCGGGATTTGAATTATTTGGGGAAGAAGAAAAAAAGCATGTTCAGGATGTCCTGGATTCCGGGATTCTTATGCGTTATAACTTTGATTCACAAAGGAATAACCAATGGAAGGCCAGGGAATTTGAACAGGCCATACAACAAAAATTAAAGGTAAGCCACACTCATCTTACCAGCAGCGGTACCTCCGCGCTTATCACCGCTATCCGTGCGCTGGGAGTTGGCGCAGGAGATGAAATCATCATGCCTGCGTTTACATTTGTGGCGAGTTTTGAAGCTATCCTTTTTGCCGGTGCAATTCCGGTCCTGGCCGATGTTGACGAAACACTTACCCTCTCTCCCGCTGCAATCGAAAAAGCGATCACGCCCCGGACAAAAATCATTATGCCCGTCCACATGTGTGGCGCAATGGCTGATATGGATGCAATTATGCAAATTGCTGAAAAATACAATTTATATGTGCTGGAAGACGCGTGCCAGGCAATCGGAGCAAGTTATAAAGGGAATTATTTAGGAACGATCGGCCACGTTGGTTGCTATTCGTTCGATTTTGTAAAGACGGTAACCTGCGGAGAGGGCGGGGCAATTATGACCAATGATGAAAAATTATATGAAGCCTGCCAACAGTTTTCAGACCACGGGCACGACCACATCGGGAATGACCGCGGCGCGGAAGGGCATCCCGCCGTTGGTTTGAATTTCAGGGTTTCCGAACTTCAGGCGGCAATCGGGCTGGCACAATGGCATAAACTGGATGCCATCCTGGAAAAACAACGTGAAATTAAATCCAAATTAAAAGAAATCATTGCACAGAATAAAGACATTTTATTCCGGAAAATACTTGATGAAAGCGGCGATAATGCCTCTTTTCTGTCCGTTTTTTTACCTGACAGGGAATCGGCCAAAACAATGGCGGGGCAATTGAAAAAAGCCGGGATTCCCTGTGCTTACTGGTTTGACAATAACTGGCATTACGTGAAAAAATGGGAACATTTCAAAAACCTGAAAAATGCCAAATGGCTGTACGAAGAACAACGGAATCTGCTGCCTGATTATGAAAACCAGGATTTTACAGCTTCAGATGAAATCCTGGGCCGTACCCTTAGTATTCCTTTGCCGTTAAGCTGGGACAGGGAAAAAACGGAAAGTATTGGAAACAAAATCCTCGCAATCACACAATCATTAAAAGCTGAAATCCGATGAAAAAACTCATTCTGTTCCGGCATGGAAAAAGCCGGTGGGAAGAACCCGTTAATGACCGGAAAAGAGATCTGGAGCCGGACGGCATCGAAAGGACAAAAAAATCGGCGCGCGAACTGGCTGCTCTGCTGGATTTTATGCCCGAAAAATGGTTTTCCAGCTCTGCGCTCCGTGCAAAAAGGACTGCCGAAATCGCAGTTGCTTGTTTTTCCAATCCCGCCAAAATAGAAGTAATTGAAAATCTTTATACTTTTTCATTTTTTGATTTACTGAAAACGATCAAAACTTTCAGTGATGATTTTAATTCAGCCGTTTTATTTGGCCATAATGAAGCTTTTACCGAATTCGCGAACAGAATGGGCGGGCAATATATTGAGCATTTACCGACATCGGGCGTAGTATGGCTGGAATTTGAGACAGATAAATGGCATGAAATTGACAAAGGCAAAACCCAATTAATCCTGAAACCAAAACAACTCTGATGGTCAGATACATAAACAGGGAAATCAGCTGGCTCCATTTTAACGGGAGAGTGCTGCAGGAAGTCAAAGATCCGAACGTGCCTTTGCTGGAAAGGCTGCGTTTTCTGGGGATTTATTCTAATAATTTAGACGAATTTTATTCGGTACGTTATTCGGCCGTATTGCGTTCAATTCAGCTGAAAAGCAAAGTTTACCGGAATATCTTAAAAAACCAGTCCGATGAAGAACTGATTGAAAAGATCAATGAGCTGGTGGCTATTCAACGGGAAGATTATGATGCGCTGTACGACAATATCCTGTACGAACTGGAAGAACACGGGATTTATTTCGCAGACGACAAAAACATACCCGATGAGCATGTGGAATTCGTAAAGCAATATTTCAATTCCGAGCTTAGCCACTCCATCGGGGTTTATATTTTGCAGGACAAGCTGAAAACGCCGGCCATCCGCGACGGCGCTTTTTACCTGGCGGTGAAGTTTTATGACGCAGAAAATGCAAATTATGCGCTGATCGACATTCCGACCCATATCTTTCCTCGGTTTGTATTGCTTCCAAAAACCGATGACAAGCAATATGTCATGTATCTGGAGGACATCATCCGGTATCATCTTGATGAAATTTTCAAAGTTTTCCGGTATGATTCCATCGAAGGACATTCCATCAAAATCACCCGGGATTCCGAACTTGACTTTGACAATGACCTGGAGAACAGCTTGCTCGAAAAAGTATCCAAAAGTCTGGAAGGCAGGAGGAAAGGCGAGCCGGTGAGGATTGTTTATGACCGCGAGCTGGCACAGGACACCCTTGAATTCCTGATCAAAAAATTAAAAATTGATGATTATGACAGCATCAATCCGGGCGGGAAATACCATAACAAACGCGACCTGATGAAATTCCCGAACCTGGGAAGAAAAGACCTGGTTTATGAAAAAATTCGTCCCATTTTACCCGGAAACCTACAGAAATACCACAACCATTTTGAAGCGATTTCACATGAAGACCACATGATTTTCGCACCTTACCATGATTATTCGGTTTTTTTGAGATTTTTACGTGAAGCGGCCATTGACCCCAAAGTTACCAAGATCAAAATAACGATTTACCGTGTCGCAGCGGAATCACAGGTAATGAGCGCACTCATTAACGCGGCAAGAAACGGAAAAGAAGTTACAGCCATATTGGAACTGCGGGCAAGGTTTGATGAAGCCAATAACGTAAAATGGTCAAAATACCTACAGGATGCGGGCGTAAAAGTGATTTTCGGTGTGCCGGGGTTGAAGGTGCATTGTAAAGTCGGTTACATAGAACGAATGCCTGAGAATGGTTATTCCACGCAATATGCATTCATCAGTACGGGGAATTTCCATGCCGGGACCGCCAAATTATATACCGATTATACGCTCCTGACTTCGGACAATGAAATCTGCCACGAAATTATCCAGCTCTTTAAATTCTTTGACGCCAATTACCTGGTGCAGTCTTACAGACATTTGCTGGTTTCACCGCAACAGACCCGGAAACGGATATTAAAATTCATCAAAAAAGAAATTAAAAACCATAAAAAAGGATTGCCGTCGGGTATCAATTTAAAACTGAATAGCTTAAGCGACAAGGAAATCATCGATACGCTTTACAAAGCATCTGCCGCAGGCGTAAAAATAAGGCTGATCGTAAGAGGCCTGAATTGCCTGATCCCGGGAATTGAAGGATTATCTGAAAACATAGAATCCGTCAGCATCATTGACAAATTCCTGGAACACCCGAGGATTTACTGGTTTGTAAATGGTGGAGATGAACGCGTGTTTATTTCGTCGGCCGATATGATGGAACGCAACCTGGATTACCGTGTCGAAGTGGCCTGCCCTGTTTATAACGAAAAGTTGAAGAAAATGGTCAAAGATACTTTCGAGATCAGCTTCAACGACAATGTAAAGGCGCGTTACCATGACGCGTTCCAGAGCATGAATTACCGCCGCAACCATCTTCCCTCTCTGCGTTCCCAGTTTGCGACATATAATTATCTGTATGAACTGAATGAGGCTGAAAAATTTCATGGCGAGCTAAGCGGGGAAAATTATAAAAACAATTAAATGAAAATCAGGAAATTAGCTGCGATAGATATAGGGTCAAACGCGATGAGGCTGCTCATTAATTATGTTTATGAAATACCGGGCGAACAGCCTGTTTTCAATAAAACCAGCATTGTCCGGATGCCGATCCGTTTGGGGGAAGATGTTTTCATCGACAAAATAATTTCTGCAAAAAATACCGAACGGCTCGCCGACGCGATGAAAGCCTATAAGCTGATGATGGACATTTATGGTGTTGAGCATTACCTTGCTTACGCGACTTCGGCTATGCGGGAAGCGGAAAACGGACAGGGAATTGCCGGAAAAATCAGGAAAAAAATCGGGATAGACATAGAAATCATTGACGGAAATACCGAAGCCGAACTGATTTTCGCTACCGAATTGCAAAATTTCATCCTGGATGAAAACAATTACCTGTATGTAGATGTCGGCGGCGGCAGCACCGAGCTGACCATTATCACCAACAGAAAAGTAGCCCAATCGCGTTCTTTCCCTATCGGAACTGTAAGGTTGCTGGAAGGAAGAGTTGAAAAGGAAACTTATCCCGAAATGAAAAAATGGGTGGAAGAAAATGCAAAACCGCTGAATGTTGATTTGATCGGTTCTGGCGGAAACATCAACCACGTTTATAAATATTCGGGTGTAAAGTTAGGCAGGCCGCTCAACGGAAGCTACCTGCGAAGCCGTTACAAAATGGTGCGTGAAATGAGCTATGAACAACGTTTGAAAGAACTCAACATGAAACCCGATCGCGCCGACGTAGTGGAATATGCACTGGAAATTTATACGAAAGTGATGAAATGGTCGCGCGCCAAAAGAATCCATGTCCCGAAAATCGGGATTTCTGACGGGATGATTCGTTATCTTTATGAAAAAGTAAAATGAAAACGATAAGATTAATAATAATTATTATTTCATTATCTGCTTGTTACAGCTTGTTGGGACAAAATATTAAAAATTGTGACGAGTTTACTAATTTGGAATTGAGAGATATAAGTCAAGAAAATAAAAAAATAAAAATTTACTTATGGGCAAATGAACATTTGGAAATTTTAAATGACAGGGGTGATTTTATAAAATCCACAATAAGTAGAGACAGTATTGATAATTGCAAATTTTATTTGACAATAAAAGAAATAAGAGACATTGAAAATCATGTTCCTTTATTTGTTGGTGAAAAAATGACAATGGAAATTAAAAGTTTTGAAAACAATAAAATCCAGTATTCTGCCACGGTTAGAGAGATTATCATCCAAGGGGAATATGAAATAACGGGTAGGCTGAAAAATATTCAAATAAGTCATTAAATCCTATAATGCATTCCCCACCGTCCCGGATTTCAGTTCGGTTTCCTGCCATTCTTTTTCCGGGTTGCTGCCGGCAGTGATCCCACCGCCCACATACAACCAAACTTTGTCCTGAAAGAATTGTCCGCAACGCAGGTTGACAAAATATTCTTTGGAACCTGCCGATTCAATTCCTAAATAACCTGAATAAAACCCGCGCTCATAGCCTTCATTCCGGACGATGAAATCAAATGCTTCCTGTTTGGGCAGGCCGCAAACCGCCGGTGTCGGATGCAGTTTTCCAAGCAGGCTTTTCAAATCAAAATTTTCGGGAATTTCCGCTGAAATATATGATTTCAAATGCTGGAATTTGCCGGCCCGGACGGTTTGAGCTTCTGAAATCTTCAAATTATTCAATCCTGAAAAATGGGAAGCGATGTAGTCTGTAACGATCTGCTGTTCATCAAATTCCTTTTCAGTCCAGTCGTTTTCGGGTAATTTGGTACCAGCAAGGGAAACCGTTTTTACTTTCGTTCCGTTCCGGCTCAAAAGAAGCTCGGGCGTCGCGCCCATCCAGGTTTCTTGCCCCGGATTGTGCCAGAGATAAACCAATGCGTTTGCATGGGCTTCGGTTAGTTTCTTAAAAGATTTGAGCAAATTAAATTCCTGATTGACAATTTGTTTTATCCTGCTGATGACAATTTTCTCAATTGCAGAATTTTGAATTTTATGAATTATCTGCTGAATTAGTTTTTCGTATTCTTCCCGCCTCACCGGTTCAAATTCTTCTGTAAGATTTAAGTTTAGATGGAAATCAAAATCAAATTCATCCACAGGAATTGACAATGGTTTTTCGTCTGAAATAAATTTTTCTATCTGATTATCAAATGAATGAAGAAGAAATTTATTTTTCTCTGAATGATCATTAACCAAAAGCCGGATTTGTTCTTCCGCCGGTTTACGGAAAAGTACAAATGGCAAGCTATTCCCGATTGCTTGTTGAAGTTTATATGTAAATTCTGATTTCATATCTTTATTGCCACTCATGCACAAATTCCGCTTTTTCTCTTAGAGCCTGTTTAAAAATTATTCGTGCATTGGCTTCGCCGAATCACGATTTCGTGGCTAAACATAATCATTCGGAACGATGGAAGTGGTCAGGTGGCAGTAACAAATCATCTGGTTTTCTTCGTCACGGATTTCAATTTTTATCAGGTGAACGGTTCTTCCTTTTTTGACAAATTCGGCTCTTGCCGTTACAATTCCTTCTCTTTTCGGACGAAGATGATTGGCCGTTACCTGCATCCCGACAGATTTGAACCGGTTATGGTCAATTGAAATAACCGACAAAACACTTCCCACCGTTTCGGCCAGCGCAATGCTCGCGCCGCCATGCAGGATTCCGTAAGGCTGATGAACCCGGGGCGTTACGGGCATGGTCGCTTCAATGAAATCCTCGCCCACACCGGAAAATTTTATACCCAGAACTTCCATCATCGTATTGGGATTCATGGCGTTAAGGCGTTCCAGTTTTTGTTCTTTGTCCATCAGGATATTTTTGGGTTAACAAAATAATTCTTACAGAGAAAATTTAATCAGTTTGGTTCAATAAAAAGCCGGACTTACAACATCCGGCATATTTTTGCACTTTCGTGAAAAGGTCAAATCAAAATTCTGTTAACTGAACAGGGAAACCATGAAATCAATTATCAGAGAGGTCAATGTTAATAGAATCTGTACCATCGGTCGCTTTGATTTTTTTGTTGTCTATTATTAATTTACTTTTTCCGTCTTCAATTTTCACACCCTCGCGGGATACTTTGATGGTCGAATTGCCGGAACCCATATTGATGTGGTATTCCTTAGCCTCATCTTCATCATAGTCAAATTCACCTTCCTCGCAGTTCAGGCATTTTAATTGGCCGTCCACAAATTTAATGAATTTATTTTTTCCGTTGTATGATTTATAGTAATCATTTTCGCCATTGTATTCAACACCATCTACATTTTTTGTATAGATGGTTTTCCCTTTTGGAATATAAATATAGATATCCACGTACTGATCCCGGAATTTAGAGCCTTCGGGCAAGGTAATGTAATCATTGAATTCCAGCCCTCCTTTTTCGTTTATCTGGTAATTGTACCGGATTTGTTCCGCATTTTCGCGCGCATTGTCCATGTTCCTTCCTTTGGAGTGGTATAGAACTTCGACCGAAACTACGCTGTCATTGGTTTCTTCCACATAGATATCATTATCAATTCTTCTGTGCAGGCTTCCGTCAAACTGGATGAAATCGCCCATATCATTGTCAAACCATTTGTACTTGTATTTTCCTGAATTTTTAAATTCGTTGAAATTAATGGTAATGGTATCCTGAGCGATTGCGAAAGATTTTTTATCGGTATATTCAATGTCCCTCGTGAAATTTTTGGCTATGCTTACGCCCAGGATCGTTGCCCCGATTACCGCAATAAACCATACGGCAACCAAACTGAACATAAGTGTTTTACTGATTTTAATCCTTCTGGAAATCAGCCTGGCTCCAAGGATGATGAAAAGGATTGCCGGAACGATCATTAAGATCATCACCAGAATTTTGGAAGCCAAACCTTGCCACGGATAATCTACAATATAACCAAAGAACTGAACAGGCATTTCACTTGCAGAAGCAATTAAAATGGCAATGGCGCCGATGATCATCCCTATTCCGGAACAAATCAACATAAATCCGATAAAGAACAGGATGATTCTTCCGAACACATGGAATATTTTTCCCAAGGCCCCCGAAGCATCACGCGCCACGCCTTTCATTTCAGCCGCGGCCTGGCTGGCATTTTTTTTTATGGTTTCAAAGTCGCCCGCCTGGCCATACATTTCATATTTCTGCGTAGCGGTTTCCGCTTTGGGAAGTATGATCCACAAAATGATGTAAGAAAGCAGGGTGAACATAGTTCCCGTCAATGGAATATCTGCAAAAAACAGGATAATCCAAAGTACGCGTGTGATCCAGGTTTCAATCCCGAAATAATGTGCCAATCCTGACAATACACCGGCAATGATTTTGTCGTTCGGGTCGCGGTAAAGTTTTTTCTTAGTTCCCTCGCCCGCGGCTGAACTCCTGTAAGATGAGCCTGAAGAACCCGAATGTGTTTGTTTGTTTTCAGAAGCTTCTTCTTCGTCCACATATTGCTCGGGGCGGCCCATAACGTCAATAATGTAATCGACATCATTTTCATTTACGACTTCGCGGCTGCCCAGCTTTTCTTTAAAAAGCTCGGCAATACGTGTTTCCACATCGGCAATAATGTCTTCGGTGCCTTCCATTCCATGAAGCGAACGACGGATTTCGTCCAGATAATTCTTTAGCTTCATAAAAGCGCGGTCGTCAACGATAAATGAAAAACCGCCTAAACTGATTGAGATAGTCTTATCCATGTTGATTTGTATCTAAAGTTACTTTGTTTACTGCATTTTGTAATTGATTCCAGGTATCGGCAAGCTCGTTTAAAAAAGTTTCGCCGTCTTGCGTCAGGGTATAATATTTTCTTGGTGGCCCTGAAGTTGATTCTTCCCAACGATAGTTGAGCAGGTTGTCGTTCTTTAATCTCGTCAGAAGCGGATAAAGCGTTCCCTCTACGACAATCATTTCCGATTTTTTAAGTTCATCTATGATATCTGACGCATAGGCATCGCCTCCTCTTTTGATGATGCTGAGGATGCAATACTCCAGTATTCCTTTCCTCATTTGCGTTTTTGTTTTTTCTATATCCATCGCGATATTAGGTTTTGTATTGCAAATATATAAACAAAATATAGTATTATGCAAAACAAAGTACTTAAATTTTTAAAAATATTTTATAATAAATATGTAATTATCTGATTATCACTTTATTGTTGAGAAATATTTTTTTTTAAATCTGAAAAAAAAATTCTGAAATAAGTTTAAAATACGGCTAAATTATAGTCCGTTTGCCTAACCTCAGATCATTTACAAAATAGGGGAGAGAAAAAAATATAGTTTTTGTCGTAGTAAGTTCAATTAGTAAACGCAACAAAAATAGCTGATTTATGAACCGGCAGAATCGTTCAATGCCAAAAATACTAAAATCAAAAAGCTCGGAGTAATTTTAGTAGCTCATTTTTTTTACCAAAAAAAGAAATACCCTCGCTTATTCAAACGAGGGTATTTACCTTAACCAACCTAAACCTATGAAAAAGCTATTTAGCTTTCTTGGGTACAAATATAGGGCGAGCGATTGGACTAAAACATCCCTAATTCTTGGTATTTTTTGAGAAATTTTAGCTACAAGGGAAAATCAGTAAGAAAAAATCATCAGCCTATCCGGAAAAAAGATTGAATTATTGTTTTTTGCGGACTAACGGGAAGTTTGTAAAAATTAAAGACCCCGGCTGAAAAGCCGGGGTCTTTATTCACTATGAAAAATCTACTTATTCTTTCACTTCTTCAAAATCAACATCTTCCACTTCGCCATCGGGTTTGTCATTGTTGTCAGATGAGTTTCCTTCATCGGGTGTTCCAGCGGATTGTTGCTGTTGTTCGTTCATCGCGGCATAAAGCTCTTGGGAAGCGGCCGCCCAGACTTCGTTCAGCTTTTCAACTGCCGGGTCTATCTGTGCTACTTCCTGCGTAGCATGAGCTGTTTTCAGGTTTTCCAACGCGGATTCAATCGCGGATTTTTTATCGGCCGGAATTTTATCGCCGTAATCCTTCAATTGCTTTTCGGTTTGGAAAATCAAAGCGTCAGCAGCATTTATCTTTTCAATTTTCTCTTTTGCTTCCGCGTCCTGTGCCGCGTTTTCCTGCGCTTCTTTTTTCATTCTTTCGATGTCGGCATCGCTCAGTCCTGAAGAAGCTTCGATTTTGATGGACTGCTCTTTGCCGGTTCCTTTGTCTTTGGCGGACACGTGAAGGATACCGTTGGCATCGATATCAAAAATCACTTCGATCTGCGGTACGCCGCGTGGCGCAGGCGGAATGTCCACCAGGTCAAACCGTCCTATTTCTTTGTTGTCATTGAACATGGAACGCTCACCCTGTCCGATTCTCAATGTTACCGCCGGCTGGTTATCGGCCGCGGTTGAGAAGGTTTCCGATTTTTTGGTCGGGATGGTCGTATTGGCTTCAATCAGCTTGGTGAAAACACCACCCAGCGTTTCGATACCCAATGAAAGCGGCGTTACGTCCAGCAACAATACATCTTTCACATCTCCGGTCAAAACACCCCCCTGGATCGCGGCGCCGATGGCCACCACTTCGTCAGGATTTACACCTTTTGAAGGCGTTTTCCCGAAGAATTTTTCTACTTCTTCCTGGATTTTCGGGATACGTGTTGAACCTCCGACAAGGATTACTTCGTCAATATCGGAAGCTTTTAATCCGGCATCGCTCAATGCTTTTTTACAAGGATCCATGGAACGGCGGATCAGATCGTCGCTTAATTGTTCAAATTTGGCACGGGTCAATGTTTTTACCAGGTGTTTAGGCCCGGTTTCATTGGCCGTGATATAGGGTAAATTGATTTCCGTCTGGGAAGAAGAAGATAATTCGATTTTTGCTTTTTCGGCGGCTTCTTTCAAACGCTGCAAAGCCATCGCATCTTTTTTCAAATCTACATTTTCTTCATTTTTGAATTCGGTTGCCAGCCAGTTGATGATGACGTTGTCAAAGTCGTCACCTCCCAAATGCGTATCACCGTTGGTGGACAATACTTCAAATACGCCGTCGCCCAATTCCAGGATGGAAATATCAAACGTACCGCCACCCAGGTCATACACCGCGATCTTTTTGTCGCCGGTTCCTTTATCCAGTCCGTAAGCCAAAGCCGCGGCAGTCGGTTCGTTGATGATGCGTTCTACCTTTAATCCGGCGATTTCACCGGCTTCTTTGGTTGCCTGGCGTTGCGCGTCATTGAAATAAGCCGGAACGGTGATGACCGCCTGGGTTACTTCCTGACCTAAATAATCTTCGGCTGTTTTTTTCATTTTTTGCAGGATCATCGCTGAAATTTCCTGTGGTGTATAAGTCCTTCCGTCGATTTCCACGCGCGGCGTATCATTGTCGCCCTTTACTACTTTATAAGGAATATGTTCGATTTCTTTGGCGTCTTCAGAAAATTTGGTTCCCATAAAACGTTTGATCGAATAGATGGTTTTATGCGGATTGGTAACCGCCTGTCTTTTCGCAGCGTCACCTACTTTTCTTTCACCTCCGTCAACAAAAGCCACGATAGAAGGGGTCGTTCTTTTACCCTCCGCGTTTGGAATAACGGTCGGGTCGCTACCCTCCATTACCGCAACGCAAGAGTTGGTTGTACCTAAGTCAATTCCAATTATTTTGCTCATTTTCTATTTTGTTTAATTTTTTATTAATGATTAATTTTCCCATTAATAGTCAATCTTTGTGCCAACGCCACAGAAGAATTATTTTGTCAGAATTGAATGACAGAATGGCATAATGGGTTCTGGAGAAAAGCAGGAAATAAGGAACGAGCTTTTGTTATAATTGTGGTTGCGCGGGTGAGTAGGTGAGAGGTTGAATGGGTGAGTGGTTAAGTGAGTGGATTGGTTATGTTGTGCTTTTTTTCAATCGTCATAAATAAGTAATCACCCAATTCGTTGGTATATTGGTCTTTGATTTTTTCAAACGTTTGGCTGCACATATCAGTTCCTAATTTTGATAACCCCCAGTTCACTTCCTCAATGTTGGCCAACGATGAAAATGATGAAATTCCATGGCGGATGGATTTGTCAAAGTAACGGCGCGGATCATTTTTCCCAACATATAAAAAACAATCCTGCAGATCGTCCTTGATAAAATATTTTTCAATATTCATAATTTCAAGTCCTGTTTGGCCGGTGGCTTCCTGTATGCCGGCAAGTGACGGCATTTGAGTGATGGAAGCATGAAGCATTTTTGGAAAATAATGATTGAGCCAATAGCCTTTCATCTGTTCGGGTGTTGAAGTGAATAACACAAATCTGCCGTCGTCGGACAACACTCTGTTGATTTCGGAAAATGCTTTTTTAATATCTGTCCAGTGATGAATGGTCAAAGTGGCGATAACGCCGTCAAACGCTTTGCCGGCTGCCGGTATTTGTTCTGCTGTTCCTTGTAACCAATTGATGTTTTGGTTTCGTGACTTTGCTTCGTTAAGCATCTGTCCGGATGGTTCTACACCGGTAAATTTGAAACCTTTGTCCGCCAAAGCAATGGTGTAGTTCCCCGTTCCGCAACCAATGTCAAGGTAAAACCCGTCGGTTTTTGGTCGTAAGTGGTAAAGAAGCCTTTCCGTTAAATAGGGATCGGCCTGCCTTGTCGAATTATATCCCGTTCCTATTTTGTCGTACTTTGTGTCCATTGTTGAGGCAGCCTATGTTGAAGATGACACTGATTTCGGGGTAATTGTTATTTTATTATTTCGTAGCACAATTCTATCATTCCGTTTTTGTAGGCTTTCGTGTCTTTCAGGTGTAATGCCTGCTCCTGTCCGATGTGGTCAAAAAACAATAGCCCGTCGCCTAAAATAACCGGTAAAATACTAACCCTTATTTCATCCGCTAATTTTTGCCGGATGAATTCTTTGGTAACCATGGAGCCACCCGCAATCCACACATTTCTGTAATTTGGCTTCAGTCGTTCGTTTACAAGTTTGTTCAGGTCGCCCGCATAAAATTCAATGTTTTGTCCGTCAGCTGGCAGGTTTCGGTTGGTTAATACAATTGCCGGCTTGTTGCCGTAAGCCCAACCATAAGATTTCGAAAGTTCCAGCGCATGTTCGTAAGTCCGTGAACCCATTACATAGCAATCTATTGTTTTAAGAAATTCCTCTGGGTCTTGTCCGACAACACCTTTTTCATAATTGTCAGAAGTGTCAAACCATGAAATACTATTGTCCTTTTTGGCAATGATTCCGTCAAGGCTTGAAACCATGTGTATCGTTACTTTAAATTCGTCTGTTATCATATGTTGCTATCATTTTTGAGTTGTCGTCCAAAAATTGCCGGCAAACGGCTGTTAGGCGTATATGTTTTCTGCATCTAATCATCCGTATGTTCCGCATGATTCTTTTTTATTCTTTTCTCTAAAAAGCCCATCAGTTTATGGTGAATCGGGCTGAAAGCTAAAACAAATATCCCTGATAACAAAGAAGATAGTATCACATCGGATATTTCGAGTTCGTGCGAGAGCCAATGTAAAAAATAATGTTCTATAGTATTATATATGAGCACAATGATGATAAATATAAAACCATCTACAAGCGTTCGCCTGATGAGGACTCCGGTATCAAAAGTATCTGAAAAGAATAAGCTCATCACCAGCGATACTATGAGTACCAACATCAGTGAAGCATTAAAAGACAATCGAACAATGCCCGAAAGTTCTGTTGCACTGAGAAAAAATATCAAATGAATAATCAATAAAAATGAAAAAGTTACCACCCCCCAGAATAGCCACAAGATTTTATTTCTTTCTAATGCAGACGATTTTTTAAAATTAACATACATGCATAACAATGCATTGATTGATACGAGTGCATCGCTCAAACTGTCGTCCATCTTTAGCCATGAACAACCTGTCAATATAATGGGGAATATTAACCAGGTATAATCCTTTATTGCCCAGTTGAGATAGCCGGCTGCTATTTTGTTTTTTGGAAAAACGGATATTATATCGTGTTTTGAAATTTGCCTGGGGAAACTTTGTAATGCTTTTATATAAACCGTTCCTGTTACAGCATTAGCAATTACCAACCAACTATATGGCATCAGCTCTGTATCCATTAATCGTATAAATTGCATTAACCAGTCGATTGAAATTAAGGAGAGGAATCCTGCAAACAGCAACACACCTTTTTGTTGATGGGTTTTTAGGGATATAATTATGGAAAAAACTAGCAATAAGGGTATTGAAGTAAGATGGGGTATAAGTATAAAAAAGCGGCCATCACTTACATACAAAGGGTGACTCAATAGATTAACAATAAAGATGATAATCAAAACAATGGAAATGACAACCCATAAATAGTTTAGTCCTTTTAGTAGTTTTATTGTGTTCATTTTTTTCATTAGTTGTCTGTTTATTGATGTTTGCATGGTCGCCGGTGACATTACGCCTAACGGTTTCGGGCTTTGTGAAGTGGGGCTTTTCAGCACAACACTTGATACGAAGCACACAGTTCAAAATTAACACAAATTTTCATACCTGCTTGCGGCATATAGGCGAAGAATGTCCGCCTCCATTCCACCCAACCGCTGTTAGCGGTTCGGGCTTCTGTAGTTCGTATTAGTCAGTTATATTTGCCATTAGGAAAAACTTGTGTGCAACGAATGAACGATTAGTTTGTTCTTTTTTTCTTGGTCATGTCTTTTGGTTTTGGTATTCTGCCAATACGAGGGTCGTTGTGCTTAATTAATTCACAAACTTTAATTACCGAACTTTTAAAATCGTCTGCGTCAGCAGGAAGCAATTGCCATTCGGTTTCAATAGTTCCGTCCGAATAGGCGGGAATTGAGCGTAAAGAAGGGAAGTCATTTTTTAAACTGCTGTGATGCTTCTTAGTTGTTGCAATCCATACTCCGTTCATTTCGAGATGCTTTGTTCTCTGCCTTAGAATAAGAACAATTTTAGTGCCTGCATACAATGCAAAGAACCCAAACATCGGCTTGACCGTTACTTCAAGCGGAATAAGATAGTCAAAGACAAAATTGAATGGAATATTTTTTTGGGTCATTTAAGTTTTCATTGGGTTGTGCCGTAGTGCTTATGGTTTCTAAGAATATTAATTATTGTAGTTACTTTCAAGTTAGTACTATCGTCACAACCTGACCGCCAACTCCCAAATATACGAATGTTTTATTTCCACACTTCCAAAAACCTCATCGTATCCACACCATCGGCATAATCGGTTAAAGATGGTTTTTGGGTTTCACCGAATTTTACTTCAAAACCATTTCCTACTATGCACTGGATTTTTTCTTTATTTTCAGCTAACTCTTTTTTGACTTCGCCTAAATTTTCATAGAACTCATAATGAATCACGCCGATCGGGCTGTGCAGCTCTTTTGATTTTTTCAGGATCACAAAATTATTGTCGAGGAACGGCTGTTGTTCCATCAGGTAAATTGCGCGATTGTAATCGTAATTATTGGAATATTTGGTGTGGTTGATGATCGGGTTCCAATCGTAAAAAGCTTCAAAAAGTATATTGGTATTGAAATCTTTCGGTAGGTAAAGTTTGGTCACATTCCGGCAACCCAATCCGAAATACCGAAAAATATCTTCGGCTAAATTCTTTAAATCTTCAGTTGTTTCATTTCCGTTCAGAACCGCAACAGAAGTTCGGTTTTTGCGGATGATATGCGGGATTTCTTTAAAATAATATTCGAAATAACGCGCCGTGTTATTACTTCCGGTGGCAATGACCGCGTCATGGTTTTGGAGTTTTTCAGTTTTTTGAACCGCATTTTTCAAATCCCCGTCAAAATCCTGTAAATATTTGATTACGAAATCCATCAGCACATCGTCTTTGGAAGAAGTTTTTACAATTGCGTTATGCCCCGAAAGCAAAACGCAAAGTAAATCATGAAACCCGACCAGCGGAATATTTCCCGCCATGATGATGCCTACATTTTTCGGGTTTTGGGTAAAGGAATAATTCCGAAGCCAATCGGTTAAATTACTTTCCGTCAATAGTTTTCCCCATTGTTCCAGGCAAAATTTCAAATTGTCCTGTGTAAACCATGGATTATGGATTTCGGCCATCTTTAGAACCGATAAAAATTCATCCTTCAGGTATCTATATTTGGGCAAATTCTCTTTTTTATCAACTTCATTTTCAGTTATAAAAGAAAAAAACTGACCTAAATCATAAATTGCGGAAATGCGGCTGTTAAATGGCATAATTATGGAAAAAATGTGGTACTTTTGCGGTGCAAATTTAATGAAATAGTAATTAGTGAATAGTCCTTAGGGATTAGCGTTTTTTGCGAAGCAAAAAATAAATCTAAAATCTGAGATCTAAAATCAAAAATTAAAAAATGGCAATCAAAATCACTGATGAATGTATCAACTGCGGAGCTTGTGAACCTGAATGCCCGAACAACGCGATTTATGAAGCGGCCGTTGACTGGCGTTATTCAGACGGAACAAAATTGCATGGCGACATCATCAACATAGACGGAAAAGCATTCAATGCCGATGAAGCACAGGAACCTGTGAGCGACGAAGTTTACTTTATAGTTACGGACAAATGTACGGAGTGCATGGGGTTCCACGAAGAACCTCAGTGCGCGGCGGTTTGTCCGGTTGACTGCTGTATTCCCGATGAAGACCATGTAGAAAGCGAAGAACGCTTGTTAAGCAAAAAAGCGTTTATGCACGGGGAATAATTGATATTTATTGATCTGAGATATTTATATAACAACCTGAAAATAATAAGATTATGTCAACTCAAAATAAAAAAACAAGAAAAAAAATATCCAAAGAATCCGATCAGAAAAAGCCGGAAAAAGTTTCCAAAACCTGGCTGGCATTCCAAAAACATATTGGGACAGGAGAAATTCTGGATATGAGAGCTGTGCTGAAATAAAGTTATGAACCGCTATTTGTTAGATGCCAACATTTTGGCGTTTTTAGCTTCGGGTGATGAAGAGAGTGTTTCTTATGAAACATCCTCTATTATTAAAGATTTGACCAACCGGCTTTATACCAGTTCCATTGCGATGGTAGAATTGACACAACTCTATCGTTTAAAAAAAATCCGTACTAAATATAAAGCAACATTCAAAAACAGAAAACACATAACTCACAACGCATAACACAAAACACAATTATGAAAATCCACAATTTCAGTGCAGGCCCCTGCATCCTTCCGCAGGAAGTCTTCGACAAAATGGCGCAGGCCGTTTTAAATTTCAACAATTCCGGTTCTTCCATCATGGAAATTTCGCATCGCAGGGCAGATGCCCAGGAAGTAATCGACACAGCGATTCAATTGGTAAAAGACTTAATGAACGTTCCCGACACGCACGAAGTGATCTTTACGCAGGGCGGCGCTTCCTTACAATTCGTGATGGTTCCTTTTAACCTGATGAAAGCAAGCGGCGGGAAAACTGCTTATCTGGAAACCGGTGTCTGGGCAAAGAATGCGATCAAAGAAGCCAAAAGAATGGGTGAAGTGGAAATTGTAGCTTCTTCTGCCGATAAAAATTTCAATTACGTTCCGAAAAATTATACGGTTCCAACCGATGTGGATTATTTCCATTGTACGTCCAACAACACGATTTTCGGGACACAGATGAAATCCTTTCCGGAAGTGAGCGTGCCGATGGTTTGCGATATGTCGTCCGACATTATGAGCAAGCCCGTTGACGTTTCAAAATTCGATGTGATTTATGCCGGCGCACAAAAAAATATGGGCCCCGCGGGAAGTGTGGTTACGATTATCAATAAAGAAGTTTTAGGAAAAACGGGAAGAGATATCCCTAATTATTTAAATTATCAAACTCATATTGCCAAAGGAAGCGCATTCAATACCTGGCCGGTACTGGCAATTTATGGTGTGATGCTGAACCTGCAATGGCTCAGAAATTTGGGAGGCGTTACCGAAATAACCAAACGCAACCAAGCCAAGGCCGGATTGTTGTACAGCGAAATCGACCGCAACGGAATGTTCACTGGGACAGCCGAGGTGGAAGACCGCTCTGAAATGAACGCGACTTTTGTATTGAAAGATGAAAGCCTGAAAGCGGAATTTGACAAAATGTGGAAAGAAGCCGGGATTTCCAGCTTGAACGGACACCGCGACGTAGGAGGTTACAGAGCAAGTATGTACAATGCTCTGCCGGTTGAAAGCGTGCAGGTGCTGGTGGATGTGATGAAAGAATTTGAAACGAAATTCGGATAAAAGCCTCCCCCAACCCCTCCAAAGGAGGGGAGTGTCTCTCTCCGGTTACTGAGCGGAGTCGAAGTATAAGGAGGTTAAGAAGAGCTTAAATTAAATATGATTATGAAAATATTAGCAAACGACGGAATTTCAAAAGCAGGAAAAGAATACCTCGAAAGAGAAGGTTTTGAAGTCATCACAACTTTTGTGGCACAGGACCAACTGGCCAATTTCATCAACGAAAACAACATTGAAGTGCTATTGGTACGAAGCGCGACCAAAGTCCGTGAAGATTTGATTGACGCGACCAACCTTAAAATTATCGGCAGAGGCGGCGTAGGAATGGACAACATTGATGTGGAATACGCCCGTTCCAAAGGAATCCTGGTCATCAATACGCCGGCGGCTTCATCGGCTTCGGTTGCGGAAATGGTCATGGCGCATGTTTATTCGCTGTTCCGGAACCTTCACGGATCCAACCGCAACATGCCTCTCGAAGGTGAAACTAAATTCAAAGAACTGAAAAAAGCTTACGGCAAAGCCTTCGAATTAAGAGGAAAAACCATCGGAATTATCGGTTTTGGAAGAATCGGGCGTGAAGTTGCCAAAAATGCGATTGGCGCGGGAATGAGAGTGATCGCTTACGATCATACTTACAGCGAAGCAGATGTTCCGGTTGAATTTTTTGACGGTCAGTGCCTGATGTTTCATTTTGATCTTCAATCGTTTGAAGAAGTCATTGCGCAATCAGACATTATTACATTGCATGTTCCGGCGCAGGAAAGCTACGTGATTGGCGCGGCCGAAATTGAAAAAATGAAAGACGGAGCGATGATCATCAATACAGCGCGTGGCGGAGTAGTAGATGAAGAAGCGCTGCTGGAAGCATTGAATTCGGGGAAACTGGCCGGTGCAGGACTGGATGTTTTTGAGGAAGAACCCAAGCCGAGCGTTCGTTTGCTGATGAATGAAAAACTTTCGCTTTCACCGCATTTGGCTGGAAGCACGGAAGAAGCACAGGAAAGAATCGGGATTGAGCTGGCCGAACAGATTAAGGCATTTTATAAACAAACAACGGTGTAGAAATTTTCGTAAATTTGCCCCATGCCACAATTCAAACCGTTTAAAGGGATACGGCCCGTAAAAGAGATTGCGGGCTTTTTTTCAACCAGGTCTGTTGACAGCTACAGCGAGGAGGAGCTGGAAAATGAGTTAGCGCAAAACCCTGACTCATTTCTTCATATTGTGCAACCCACCTGGGAAAATAAAGCCGGTTCAACTGCCGGAAAACATGCAAAAGTCAGGAAAAATTTTCTTGAATATCTTGACAGTTCTCGCTCAGAAAAAGACAAGCCGTCGTTCTATATCTATCAGCTGACCAAACCCGGTAAAGAACGTATCCGTGCGTTGATAGGATTGGTAAACATGGAAGATTATGCCGAAGGGAAAATCAAAAAACATGAAGAAACCCTGACCAAAAGAGTGAAATTGTTTGCCGAATATTTGCACAATATACACTTTCATGCGGAACCTGTTTTGCTGACTTATCACCACAACCAACGTATTGATTTACTGATGGATGTAGAGATGAAACGCCTGCCGGTGATTTCGTTTAAAGACAAAGAAGAAAACCAGCACCAGCTTTGGCAGGTCGAAAACCGGTTGAACCTGCAGCAGTTCAAAGATTCGATTGAAAGAAATGACTTTCTCTACATTGCCGACGGCCATCATCGTATGGAAAGCTCCTTTGTGTATTCTGAGGCCATGCAAAAATCCATGAAAGGAAGTACGGGCAATGAAATTTTTCATTATACGCTGGCTATGCTTGTTTCGGATAAAGAGCTGGTTATCAAAGATTATAATCGCCTGTTGAAAGATTTGAACGGGTTATCCGAAAAAGAATTCCTGGCGAAGCTCGGCGGTCAGTTTGAAATTACAGAAAGAGGCGAAACGCCGTTTTTTCCTTCCAAGAAACATCATTTAGGTTTGTACCTGAACGGGAAATTCTATAGCTTGTTTGTAAAAAAAGAAGCATTGACGGTTCGGGGATTGTCGGAACTGGACACTTATTTATTTGAAGAATTTATCCTGAAACCCATTTTTGACATCCGGAATTCAAGAGATGACGAACGGATTGATTTTATCCGTGGAACGGGAAATGTGGAAGGAGTAAAGAAATTACAAAAAATGGTGGACAGCGGGAAGTTCAAAGCCGGGTTTTTCTTTTATCCGGTCGCACCGGGCGATTTGGAAAAAATTGCCGATTTAGGACTGAAAATGCCGCCGAAAAGCACTTACATCGAACCCAAACCTTTGAGCGGATTAACCATTTTCCAGTTGAAAGAATGAGCCTGATTGACAACTTACACAATATTCAACAATCTTTACCGCACGAAGTTACGCTCGTAGCGGTTTCCAAAACCAAGCCCGCGGAAGACATCAGAACTTTGTTCAACGCCGGGCAATTGGATTTCGGTGAAAACAAAGTGCAGGAACTGGTTGAAAAATACGGACAACTGCCGAAGGAAATCCGCTGGCACCTGATCGGGCATTTACAGAAAAACAAAGTCAAATACATCGCGCCGTTTGTACATCTGATCCACAGTGTGGACAGGGAGGATTTATTGAAAGAAATCAATAAACAGGCGTTGAAAAATAACCGGATGATTTCCTGTTTGCTCCAGATTCATATAGCGGAAGAAGAAACAAAATTCGGGATGGATGAGCAGGAAGCTGTGCGGATCCTGGAAAATTATAAAAATAATTATCCGAATGTTGAAATTACCGGGCTGATGGGAATGGCGACTTTTACCGATGATGAAAACCGGATACGAAATGAATTTCAATACTTAAAGTCTGTTTTTGACAAATTCAGAATTCAGAATTCAGAATTCGGAATTCTGTCAATGGGCATGAGCGGCGATTACAAAATCGCTGTTGAAGAAGGAAGCAATATGGTCCGTGTAGGAAGTTTGATTTTCGGGGAGAGAAGTTATCATGCTCAATGATTTATTTCCCGGATGTTATGGATGGATTTATAGGTTTTATCTGATTACTTTCTCAAACCCACTCTCGCGGGCTTTCCAAAACTTTCAACAATTTTTCTTCTTCCGAATTTGGCAGAGGTTTATAATCATAATGCCATTGAACAACCGGCGGCAGGCTCATTAAAATAGATTCAATTCTACCGTTGGTTTTGAGCCCGAACAAAGTCCCGCGGTCGTGGATGAGGTTGAATTCCACATATCGTCCGCGGCGGATTTCCTGCCATTTCCGGTTGGCCTCCGTGTAATTTTCATCCTTATGTTTTTCAACGATGGGGATGTATGCTTCCAGAAACGAGTCCCCAATAGCAGTTACAAAATCATACCAGAAATTTATATCGAATTCTTCCGTTGGCTTCAGATAATCAAAAAACAATCCGCCGATTCCGCGCGTTTCGCCCCGATGTGAATTCCGGAAATATTCATCACACTCTTTTTTGTATTTCGGATAAAATTCAGGAGAGAATTCATCACAAACTTTTTTACAGGTTTTGTGCCAGTGAACACAGTCTTCTTCATCAAGGTAATAAGGTGTCAGATCCTGGCCGCCACCAAACCATTGATCTATCACATTACCGTTTTCATCATACATTTCAAAATAACGCCAGTTCGCGTGGGTAGTCGGTACAAATGGACTTTTCGGATGAATGACCATGCTCAGCCCGCAGGCGAAAAATTTCCCGGCGGAAACATTCAGCGCTTTTTGCATGGGTTCGGGCAGATCACCGTAAACCTTGGAAATATTGACGCCGCCTTTTTCAAATACATCACCGTTTTCAATAACCATCGTCAGACCGCCACCACCGCCTTCGCGCTGCCATTCGTCTTTTTGGAAGCTGGCTTTTCCGTCAATTTTTTCCAGTTGGGAAGTGATGGTCTTTTGGAGGGATTGTATATAGTCAAAAAAACGGTCTTTCATCTGTTTGAATTTCTCTCAAATGTAAAATCTAATTTTCAGATTAAATATGATTTTTGCAATTAAACTAAATTATTTATTGAGAATTTAGATTTCAGATTTCAGAATTTGACGATTTTGGATTTCACATCCAACACCCTACATCCAACACCCATCTTCCCACATAAAATTTTCAAATCGAAAAAAAATGTTTAGTTTTGGGCTTCATTAAATTTTATGGACGAATCTTACCTTATGCACGAAATCAAAATCCACGATAAAGTATTTATTCCGTACATTACATTTGAAGAGATTGAGCATGCAATCAAGCGGATGGCCAACACGATTTATGAGCAGCACAAAGATGATATTCCGGTTTTTGTTGGTGTTTTGAATGGCGTGGTAATGTTCATGAGCGATTTTCTGAAGCAATATCCGGGACAGTGTGAAATTTCATTTTTGAAACTGGCTTCTTATGAAGGAACCAGTTCCACGGGGCAAGTTAAAATCCACATGGACATACCGATGGATCTGACCGGCCGCCATGTTATCATCATGGAAGATATTGTCGATACGGGCAGCACTTTGGAGGAATTGTACAGGATTTTGAACACCAAAAAGGCGAAAAGCATCAAAATCGCGACTTTGCTTTACAAGCCCGACGCATATAAAAAAGACCTGAATATAGATTTGATTGCATTGACAATCCCGGATAAATTTGTTGTCGGCTACGGACTTGATTATGATGGGCTGGGCAGGAATTTGCCGGATATTTACCAAATTAAAACAGAAGAATGATCAACGTAGTATTATTTGGCCCGCCAGGCAGCGGAAAGGGGACACAGGCCAAATTTCTGGAAGAAAAATTTAACCTGAAGCAACTTTCTACGGGAGATATGTTTCGCTATAACCTTAAAAATCAAACCGAATTAGGTAAACTTGCACAGTCTTATATGGACAAAGGCCATCTGGTTCCGGATGAGGTAACAACCAATATGCTTCGTGAAGAATTAAAGAAACATACCGATTTTGCAGGATTCATTTTTGACGGCTATCCGCGTACAACTTCGCAGGCGGAATCACTTGATAAAATTTTAAAGGAAGATTTGAATGCGGAAGTTTCTGTAACGCTTTCACTGAAAGTTGAAGATGAAATCCTGGTTCAGCGACTTTTGGAACGTGGCAAGGAAAGTGGCCGCGCCGATGATGCCAACGAACCTGTCATCCGTGAGCGAATTGTGGAATACTACAAAAAGACCGACGAAGTTGCCGAACACTACAAAGCGCAGAGAAAATATGTGGAGATAAATGGCGTTGGTGAGATTTCTGAAATTACCGATAAGCTGTCTGCTGAAATTGAAAGAGTGATTTAATCGTTTATTCTTTTTAGCACAATAGCCTTCGTATTTCCGTAATCAATTTTAGAAATTCTAATCACTTCAAAAGTATAGGATTTGCCAAAATCGTTTTTGAATAAAAGAAAATATTTGTCCTTTTTCTTTAAAATAGACAAATTAAAATAATCTTTTTCACTAAGAACTTTTCCCGATGATGGTTCAATACAATGTTGAGATTTTCCTATTACTGGTGTATTCCATTTATGGAAAGAAAAGATATCAATTATTTCACAGAATCCCAGCGAATAACTTATCCCGTGATTGTCATACAAAGTAACGGTATCACTTTTATAGAATAAACTATCTGTGTTATCAGCAATCAAAGGACTGGACTTATCTCCCATATACTTTTTAGAATAATTTTCCACAGAATTTTTAAACACTTTTTTGATAGCGTTTTTTGAAAGTTTTATGTCTTGCGCATATAAAATGCTCAGCGGAAGTATGCAGATTATTATGAGGAATTTAATTTTCAAATCTTCAAATTATCACATCAATCAATTCTCTTTAATTCTTCAATCAAAGTCTGTTTTTTACAGATTTTATAAACCAGATCGAATGATTTTTCTTCGCGGTATTGCGCGCGGTAAGTCCTGCAAGGCGTTTCGCGGACTTCATCTGTACCGAAATTGATGATTTTACTTTTCTTTAATAATTGATTGTATAAATAAATGCTGTCGATTCCTTCTGAATCAATGGCTTGTTTTGCCTGTTCCGAATAGCTGACCGGATAGATTTTGGCTTCTTCCAAAGCTCTTGCGTTGGGAAAATAAGAGCATTGAATCGCTTTCGGGCCAAAAAATATAGCAATGAAGCAAAGCCCTATTGCAAATCCGATCAAATAAAATTTAAGTCTTTTCCAGAAAGAAGTCATACGATTAATAAATTTATGTCGTGAAAAGGAATATCGAACCAGTCGCTGATCCGTTTTTTTGTCATCCGTCCGCGAAACAGGTAAACGCCCGAACGCAGGCCGCGGTCACATTTTATGACGTGTTCAAATCCGCCCTCTTTCGCGATGGACAATAAATAGGGAAGAAAGAAATTACTCAACGCTTTGGTGGAAGTCCTTGCGACCCGCGAAGTGATATTGGTGACGCCATAATGAATGACTCGGTGTTTGATGATAACGGGTTTATCGTGGGTCGTGATTTCAGAAGTTTCAAAACAGCCGCCGTTATCGATACTTAAATCAATGATGACCGAACCCTGTTTCATGTTTTCCACCATTTTTTCAGTAACTACACAAGGCGTGCGGGCATCGCCGCGCAGCGCGCCTATTGCGACATCACAACGTTTCAAAGCTTTGCTCAATTCTTTCGGGTCGAGCATAGAAGTGGAAACCCGTACGCCCAAATCGGTCTGTAATCGTCTTAACCTGCTCAGCGAATTGTCAAAAACCCTAACGTTGGCGCCCAATCCCAAAGCGGCTCTTGAAGCGTATTCGCCTACGGTTCCTCCGCCTAAAATGACAACTTCCGCCGGACGGACTCCTGCAATGCCACCCATCAGCACACCGTTTCCACCGTTGGAATTAGCCATTAATTCACCGGCAAGCAAAATGGAAGTTGTTCCGGCAATCTCACTTAAAAGCCGAACCACAGGTAAATGTCCGTGGGAATCTTTGATGAATTCAAACCCCAAGGCGGTAATTTTTTTGGATGAAAGTTTTTCGAAATAGCTTCTCGTCTGCATATTGAGCTGAACGGTGGAAACCAGATAAGCGTTCGGTGTCATCAGTTCAATTTCTTCCTGTTTAAGCGGGCTGACTTTCAATACAATCGGTTTTGCAAAAACTTCTTTTGAGTTATAAGCTATGTTTGCTCCGGCTTCTGAATATTCCCGGTCGGAATAATTAGCGCTTTCACCAGCGCCGGTTTCAACGGTAATTTCATGGCCGTTGGCTACCAAAACCTGAACGGCATCGGGAGAAAGGCAAACTCTTTTTTCCTGTAAATGCGTTTCTTTCGGAATGCCAATGCTGAGTTTTCCTTCTTTCAGCTTTACCTCAAGCCGTTCTTCTTTCGGCATAAGTTCCTGACGGGAAAATGGTGTATAAACTCCGCTGTGTTCCATGTTTCTGTTTTAGATGTCGGATGACGGGTGACATCCCACATCCAACGCCCAATTTCACTCACACAAAGGTAATGATTCTTTTACCGTTTTCGGAAATTATTTTAACAGTATGAAACTCTTCGGGAATCAGGTTTTCGATTCTTTCAGGCCATTCGATGAAACAATAACTGCCGGAATAAAGGTATTCATCCACGCCGAAATCCATGGCTTCTTCTTCGGATTTGATTCGGTAAAAATCAAAGTGAAAGACTTTTCCTATTTCTGTTTCGTATTCATTTACAATGGAAAAAGTAGGGCTGGAAGCTTCATCTTCGCTTCCCATTTGCCGGATGATTTCTTTGATTAAAGTTGTTTTTCCAGCACCCATTTCGCCCTCAAACAAAATGATTTTGTGTTGAAAGCCGGAGAGGATTTGTAGGGCAACTTTTGGGAGTTCTTGTATGGAGTTTATTGTGAAAGTCATGAATATAAAAGTCAATCGGCATACCAAAAGTATGTTTCAAAAATGTGATAGAAATTTTCCGCCAAATCATTCATTGATTTGTTTTTGGTATTTTTATAGTATTCAGGTTCATAAATTTCTAATGTACCGGATTTTGAATTTTGTTGAATATAAATCCCATAACTACTTCCATCGTAAACTATTTCTTCATTTGTTGAGTTAAATTCAGCAGATGAAAAAGCATACATTTCAGAAGTTAATTTTGTATTAAAATCATATTCCAAATTTTTAAAAATGTTTCTTACCGGATTAACTTCTATGATTTCAGAAGCTTCGTTTTCGATTAAGATTCTACATTCATCATTCTTACATATATAATTAGTTGCTTCCTGATATCCACCGATTATGTAAATAGGATTTTTATAAAACTTTATTAGAGTTTCATCTTTTTGAATCTGAATTTTATTGAGAAATGTTGAATCAATTTCATTGGGTAAAGGAATCAATTTTAAATTCAAAGTTTGACTAAAAACATTGAATGAAATTAAAAATAATATAGTTGAGAATTTAAACACGATTTGAAACTATAAGTTAAAATTCATTCTTACTTCGGCGCCAAAGTTATAAAAGGAATAATCATTTCTTCCATGGAATTAATGGTGAAGGACATATTGTTTTTTACTGTAAATATATTTTTTCCAAAAATTCAATAATTTTCTTTTCAGGCATGTTTTTTTTACCATTATCTAATAAACTAATGCTAATTAGATTATTATTTATGTAAGAATACAAAAAATAGTTTGTAATATCCGTGTTATTATCTAATGCGTTTTTTGCAAATAGTTTCCAAATTATATAATATGGATCCGGATTCCTTTTAACTTCAGAAACTTCAGCTTTTACACCATAATCCTCGGTCCAATAATCAGCTTCCCAGTTATAAAATTTTTCAACTAATTCTTGTTCAGAAAGAGATTTATCAAAAAAATCAAAATTCGAAGCAATTCTAACAGAAATCATAATACCCAAATCTTTCTTTTTGTTTGAAAAATGGTATTGCTCTGATTCTTTTAATTTGGTTACAAACTCCCATTTCCCGGGCAGTTCAAATAATTCCCCATTGATTTGAACGGAAGTTACAGATTGGGAATAACCAAAGCTTGAAAATAGAATAAATATGATAAGGAATTTTATATTTCGCATCGAATTCATTTTGATATTATTTCGGTGCCAAAGTTATAAAAGGAATAATCATTTCTTCCATGGAAACACCACCGTGCTGGTAAGTTTCCTTGTAATAATTCACATAATGGTTGTAATTTTTCGGATAAGCAAGGAAAATATCTTCTTTGGCAAAAATATATTTGGATGTCATATTGACTTTCGGCAGATAATAATCTTCCGCGTTTTCAATCGCGAAAACATCGTCTTCGTCATATTGTAATTTGCGTCCCATTTTGTAACGAAGATTTGTGCTTGTTTCACGGTCGCCAACAACCTGCGAAGGTTTCCGCACAAAAATAGTCCCGTGGTCAGTGGTCAAAAGAACCTTCATTCCTTCTTCGGAAGCTTTTTTGACAATTTGCAATAAATAAGAATTTTGAAACCAGTTCCTCGTGATGGAACGGTAGGTTTTGTCATCTCTGATCATCTGGCTGACAATACGATTATCGGTTTTGGCATGGGAAAGGATGTCGATGAAATTATAGACGATGACCGTCAGATTTTTGTTTTTGTACTGATGGAAATCATCAAGAATTTTTTTCTCAAAATCTGAATTCAGGATTTTAAAATATTGCGTGCTCAAATCGGAAAGCCCGAGACGTTTCATCTGGTCTTCCAGGAATTCCTTTTCAAACTGATTTTTGTTTCCTTCGTCATTGTCATTCAGCCATTGCTGCGGAAAACGTTTTTCAATTTCGGAAGGCATTAACCCGGAAAAGAACGCGTTTCTTGCATATTGCGTTGCCGAGGGCAGAATGCTATAATACATCTGCTCTTTTTCCACATTGTAAAATTGATTGAACAAGGGTTCGATGGTTTTCCACTGGTCATGGCGAAGATTGTCCACCATAATGAGTAAAGTATTTTTGTCTTTACCTAAATGGGGTTTTACATATTCTTTGAAAACGGTGTGCGACATGGCGGGGCTTTCGTCGTCGTGCAGCCAGTCGTAATAATTTTTTTCGACGAACTTAAAGAAAGAAGCATTGGCATCCTGTTTCTGGTTTTCAAGGATTTTTGCCATCTCACTGTCTTGGATGTTTTCCAGTTCCAGTTCCCAAAATACCAGTTTTTTATAGATGTCGCGCCAGTCTTCATAATCCCGAGCGTTCATCATATCCATCGCGATGCTCCGGAATTCCTGCTGGTAATTGACAACCGCCTTTTCGGTGATGATTTTATTCGAATCTAAAATCTTTTTCAGCGAAAGTAAAATCTGGTTAGGATTCACCGGCTTGATAAGGTAATCAGCTATGTGTGAACCGATTGCTTCTTCCATGATTTGTTCTTCTTCATTTTTGGTAATCATCACAATCGGAAGCTGCGGCTTGATTTCCTTGATTTTCTGCAATGCTTCCAATCCACCCATTCCCGGCATATTTTCATCAATCAGCACAGCGGCGAAATTTTCATTGGGAATGATTTCCAGCGCGTCGGTTGCATTATTGATCATGTGGGTTTCGTAACCTTTTTTTTCCAAAAACAGTGAATGGGGCTTCAGCAGTTCAATTTCATCATCTATCCATAAAATTTTTATAGCCATAATATATAATATAAAAGTGTAGTTAAAATGTGTTGCACTAACTCAAAATTTATGCCCTTTTGCCTGTTGCGCCGAAACGTGTCGAATAGGAAAGTAAAATGCACAATATGCCGAAAGGAATTATAATAATGCACTCTCTCACAGAGGAATTTAAGCTCCAGTTTAAATAAAAAATTTCAAATTTGAACGGATTAATTATTCTTATGATGTGGATAATTCCTAATGTTAAATGAACAATTCCTGCTATTAAACTTGCAGTGACCCTGAGATTTTTAAAAGAAATAGCAAACAAGTTCAATAAAATGATGATTGAATAAATTATCATAAAAACAATACTATCGGCAACCGTGAAATTCCAGCTTTCTACAACGAATGAGCTTTCGGTTTCGATTCTATAATAATGGCACGCCCAATGTGGCATAAATGAGCAGGCGATTAAGCCGTAAAATATTGCATATAGTTTTTCTTTCATTTTAAATTATCAAAAGCGTCCTGATTTTTTATATTTAGAGTCAAATCCGTGGTTAATAAATTTTTGATTCTTTCAAAGTTAGAGAAAGCTATATTATTCTTATCCAAATAAAAAAACTAATTTTGAATTATAATTTATGGGAATAAACAAACTCAAAGTATTTAACGATCCGGTACACGGATTTATTAGCATACCCAACGAATTAATTTTTGACATCATCCAGCATCCGTTCTTCCAACGCCTGCGAAGAATATGTCAAACCGGTATGACGGAAATGGTTTACCCTGGCGCCAAGCATACGCGGTTTCACCATGCGCTCGGAGCTATGTTCCTGATGCAGAAAGCGGTTGAAACGCTTCGGATAAAAAATATCGAAATTTCAGATGAAGAAGCCAGTGGCGTTCTCTGCGCAATTTTGCTTCATGACATTGGGCATGGGCCGTTTTCCCATACTTTGGAAAAAACTTTGATTGAAGGCTTGAATCATGAATGGATTTCCCTTTATCTGATGGAAATGCTGAATGCCGAATTTTCAGGTGAATTGGATTTGGCTATAAAAATTTTCAAGGGTGAGTATGAACGGAATTTTCTGACCCAACTGGTTTCAAGCCAGCTGGATATGGATCGTTTGGATTACCTGAAACGCGACAGTTTTTTTACCGGAGTAGTGGAAGGGAACATCAATCCCGACAGGATTATCTCTACTTTGAATGTAAAAGATGACCAATTGGTTGTGGATTCAAAAGGAATTTATTCGATAGAAAAATACCTCATTGCACGGATGTTTATGTACTGGCAGGTTTATAATCACCGGACTTCATTTTCAGCAGAAGTTTTCCTGACCGAAGTTTTAAGAAGGGCAAAAGAATTAAGCAATGCCGGTGAAACGCTGTTTGCAACCGATGCGTTGTCGTATTTTCTTAAAAATAATTCAGAACAGGAAGAACTTAAAACAAAGCTGAAATACTTTACCCGACTTGATGACAGTGATATTCTGGCTTCCATTAAACAGTGGCAATACCATGATGATAAAATTTTATCGTATTTATCACATTGTTTGATAAACAGGCATTTACCCGTTTCTAAAATTTTAAATGAACCTTTACCGGAAGAAAAATTGGATGAGTTAAAAGAAAAGGCAGGAGAAATAATGGGCGTGGCGGACGGGAGCTATTTTGTTCATCAGTCGAGAATCAGCGTGATTCCTTATGACAATGAAAAATCGGCCATATACATTTTGAATAAAGACCAAACGCTTCGGGAAATTTCGACTTCGCCGCTACAAATTTTGTCCCATCACCTGCTGACCCCCGTAGAAAAATATCATTTGTGTTATTTAGATGTTAAGAAAAAATCATAATTGAAAGATGAGATATATCCAAAATTTATATTTTTGCATACTATGGAGTTTAGTGCGTTAGAAATCGCTTCGGTTTTAGAAGGCGAAGTAGTTGGGAACAAAGACGTAAAAGTTTCCACTTTGTCGAAGATCGAAGAAGGTGTTCCGGGTTCGATATCTTTTTTATCAAACTTGAAATATGAAGCATATCTCTATACCACGCAGGCTTCCATTATCATTGTCAGCAAAGGCTTTGCGCCGGAAAAAGAAGTAAAAGCAACCTTGATTTATGTAGAAGATGCCTACAAAGCATTTGCCAGGCTGCTGAATTATTACAATAGTTTAAAAAATAAGAAAGAAGGAATTGAGCCTCATGCGTTTATTCATACAGCTGCAAAAACAGGCGAACGGGTATTTGTAGGAAATTTTTCCAATATTTCTGAAAATGTTCAGCTGGGAAATGACGTGATGATTCATTCCAATTGCCATATCGGTGAAAACGTTTCAATCGGAGAAGGAACGATTATCCATCCGGGTGTAAAGATTTATTCTGATTGTAAGATTGGGAAAAATTGTATCATCCATTCCAATACGGTGATCGGCGCAGATGGGTTCGGATTTACGCCCCGCGCCGACGGTACAATGGAAAAAGTGCCTCAGATCGGGAATGTAGTCATTGGGGATAATGTCGAAATCGGCGCTTCATGTACCATTGACAGAGCGACTTTGGGTTCGACCATCATCCGTTCCGGTGTGAAACTGGATAACCAGATCCAGATCGCACACAACGTGGAAATCAAAGAAAATACGGTCATCGCCTCCCAAACCGGGATTGCAGGTTCGACCAAAATCGGTAAAAACTGTATGATCGGTGGACAGGTAGGTATTATCGGGCATTTGAAAATTGGCAATTTTGTGCAGATTCAGGCGCAGAGTGGCGTCAATACCGACCTTCCCGAAGGCGCCAAAGTTTACGGTTCACCATCCATGGACTACCTGGATTTTCAGAGAGCTTATGTTTATTTCAGGAAATTGCCTGCGGTGGTAAAACGCATTGAAGAATTAGAAAAAGAAATTAAGCAACAAACAATAAGAGATTGATGTCTGATAAACAAAAAACATTAGCCAGTGAATATGTGCTGAATGGCGTTGGGCTTCATACCGGCCGTGAAGTTACCATGAAACTGAAACCGGCCCCGGTCAATACAGGTTTTATATTTGTCCGTACTGATTTGGAAGGAAGCCCGGTCGTGGAAGCCGATGCCAACTATGTTTCCAGTACCGAACGCGGCACAACCATAGAAAAAAAAGGCGTAAAAATCCACACGACAGAACATTTGCTGGCCGCATTGACCGGAATGGATCTGGACAATGTCATCATTGAAATCAATAATGCCGAAGTACCGATTCTGGACGGTTCTTCCAAATATTTTGTAGAAGCTGTCGAAAAAGCGGGTATTGTAGAACAGGAAGAAGATCGTGAATATTTTGTTGTCAGGGAGATTGTGACTTATACCGATCCCGAAACCGGTTCTGAAATTACGGCTATTCCGGCTGACGAATACCAGGTTACCACAATGGTTGATTTCGGGACGAAAGTATTGGGAACACAAAATGCGTCCATCAAAAATTTATCTGAATTCAAATCGGAAATTTCCAATGCAAGAACGTTCAGTTTCCTTCACGAGATTGAGTATCTGCTGGATGCAGGATTGATCAAAGGCGGAGATTTAGGCAATGCGATCGTTTATGTAGACAAGGAAATCACGCCGGAAACCAAGCAGAAACTTACAAAAGCTTTCAATAAAGATGATGTTTCCATTCGTCCTAACGGCATTTTGGATAATATCAATTTACATTATCCCAACGAAGCGGCAAGACATAAATTGCTGGATGTAGTAGGGGATTTGGCCTTAATCGGAACAAAATTAAAAGCAAAAATTATTGCCAACAAACCCGGCCATCAGATCAATACGAATTTTGCCAAAAAACTGAGCAAACAAATCGGAATTGCCAAACGCAAAAACGTCCCGGAATTTGACCTGACGAAAGACCCTGTGTACGATATCAATGATATTATGAAGATTCTTCCGCACAGGCCGCCGTTTTTATTGCTGGACAAAGTAATTGAAAGATCAGATACTTCGTTGGTGGGGGTGAAAAATGTAACGATGAATGAACCTTTCTTTGTCGGGCATTTCCCGCAGGAACCGGTGATGCCAGGTGTTTTGCAGGTTGAAGCCATGGCACAGCTGGGCGGGATTCTAGTTTTGGGGGAAATTGACGATCCGAAAGATTATTCCACCTATTTCATGAAAATAGAAAATGTGAAATTCAAAAGAAAAGTTATACCCGGCGACACGCTTGTGCTCAAAGTAGATCTGTTACAGCCCATCAGGAGAGGGATTGTACACATGCAGGGTTACGGATATGTAAATGATACGATTGCCGTGGAAGCAGAAATGATGGCATTGGTAACGAAAGAAAAAATTTAAAATTGGAAACAACAAATCAAACCTTGGCATACATCCATCCCGGAGCCAAAATTGCCAATAACGTAAAAATAGAACCTTTTTCTACCATTTATGACAATGTGGAAATTGAAGAAGGAACCTGGATCGGCCCGAATGTTACCATCATGGAAGGAGCCAGGATCGGGAAGAACTGCAAGATTTTTCCCGGTACGGTGATTTCTGCCGTTCCGCAGGATTTGAAATACCAGGGAGAAAAAACGCTTACTTACATTGGTGACAATACGGTTATCAGGGAATGCGTTACGGTCAACAAAGGAACCAATGCCCTGGGTTATACCAAAATCGGGAAGAACTGTCTGATTATGGCCACCGTCCACATCGCGCATGATTGCGTGATCGGTGACAATGTTATCCTGGTCAATGGTGTTGGTTTGGCAGGCCATATTGAGATCGGGGATTATGCTTTTGTGGGCGGAATGAGCGCTGTGCATCAGTTCACGAAAATCGGTGAGCATTCCTTTATTGCAGGTGGTTCGCACGTAAGGAAAGACGTTCCGCCATTTGTCAAAGCAGCCCGGAATCCGCTTTCCTATGTGGGGATTAATTCAATCGGATTAAGAAGAAGAGGTTTTACTTCTGACAAAATCATGGAACTGCAAAGCATCTACCGCGTACTTTTCCAGAAAAGTAAAAATGTTACCCAGGCACTGGCGCTTCTGGAAGCGGAATTTGAAGCCACACCCGAACGCGACCAGATCATACAATTTATACAGGGAAGCCCGAGAGGTGTTATGAAAGGATACAATTCAAGAGGAGAAATTTAATAAATCAATAAAAGCTACATGGCAACAACAGCAGATATAAGAAAAGGGCTTTGTATCAACTGGAACAATGATACATGGAAGATCATAGAATTTCAACATGTAAAACCGGGAAAAGGGCCGGCGTTCGTACGGACTAAACTGAGAAGTGTAACCAACGGGAAAGTCTTGGACAATACCTTTTCAGCCGGACACAGGATCGAAGAAGTCCGTGTGGAAACACGCAAATACCAGTACCTGTATGAAGACGACAACGGATTTCATTTTATGAACAATGACGATTTTTCCCAGGTTTATCTGAACAAAGGAATGATTGAGAATCCGCAGTTTATGAAAGCCGGCGATGAGGTAACCATTTTGTTCCGCGCCGAAGACGAAGTTCCTTTGTCGGCCGAATTGCCACAATATGTGATCATGGAAATCACTTACACCGAGCCGGGCTTAAAAGGCGATACGGCGACCAACGCGATGAAACCCGCACAGACGGAAACCGGCGCCGAAATCCGTGTGCCGCTTTTCATCAACGAAGGCGACAAAGTCAAAATCAATACCGACGACGGTTCTTACATGGAAAGGATCAAAGAGTAATTGTACTTTTTCAGCATAATTTAAAAACCTCGGGAATTTTAGAAGTTTCTGAGGTTTTTTCTTTTATAGTTTTAGTAAAACTAATTTGAGTTCCCGGATTTTCGAAAAATCCGTATCGAAAGTAACTAAGGGGATATCTGAGTAAATGGCGGTTGAAGCAATGATTGCATCGGGTAATTTTAGATGATATTGCTGTGTAAGTTGTTTTACAAGTTGCTTGACGGGCTGTGTCAAATCAAGTACATAGCAACTGTCAATCAGGGAGTCAATGACGGCGATATTTTCCGGACTCATATCGGGCTTTCCATAGAGTTCCAATTCCGTAACAGATGAAATAAATACTTGTTTGTCTGTGAGAAAATTAACAACTTCTATATTATTATTCAGCAGATGGATGAGTACATTCGTATCACAGAGTATCCTGATTCCACTCATTTCTAATGCGCTTTTGATATGTTAGCGGATCTTCCTCCCACAATAATTTCCCTGCGAATTTCTTAGGGTCAAAAACTTTTGCCGGTTTCAGTTCCTTGATCATTTTATCAATTTTATTTTTATTGTATTTTTTTTCGACAATTAAAACCATAGTGCAAACCTTTAAGGCAAAGATACTATAATTTACATTGAAAATGATGGCTGCCTCACAATCATCTGTTATCAATTTTCAAAACAGCATACAGCAATTAAATTAAGATGAATATTAAAGTTTACAGCCTAAAAATTCTCTTCTTCATCATCAAAAGTCCTGGCGATTTTTTCAATGTTCAGGCTTCGCGCCATGGCGTCAAAAATATTTTTATAGACACCGTTTTGCTCATAAATTTCTTCATGCGGGCCGGATTCCATCACTTTTCCTTGTTCCATTGCATAAATCCTGTCGGAATCAATGATCTGTGAAATACTGTGTGAAATGATGATCACCGTCCGGTTCTTTTTAATGGCGTCCAGACTGTTTTTGATTTGTTCGGTCGCGATGGCGTCCAGGCTTGCGGTAGGTTCGTCAAGGAAAATGATGGGCGGATTTTTCAGGAACATCCGTGCGATGGCAATCCGTTGCTGTTGTCCGCCCGAAAGGAGCAAAGCGTTGCTTTCGAATTTTTGCGGCAGACCCATCACCTGGTCGAAAATATAAGCCTGTTTCGCCGCTTCGAAAACTTCTTCCTGCGTGGCATTGGGATTTCCGTAGCGAATATTTTCCTCAATCGTTCCACTAAAGATATGATTTTTCTGAAGTACAAGCCCGATGTTATTTCTCAAAAAATCGGTATCATAATCTTTCAGGTTGATGCCGTCCAAAAGGATTTCGCCCGAAGTAGGCTCATAAAATTTGTCAAGCAGGTTGATGACCGTACTTTTTCCAGCACCGCTCAGTCCTACCAGCGCTGTAATTTTATTCGGAAGGATTTCCATATTGACATTGTAAAGTGCCTGTGTTCCGTTCGGATAAACAAAATCAACATTTTTCAGTTCGAATTTTCCAACGATTTTTTCGGGCTTATAACTTCCCGAATTTTCAATTTCCCGGTCGGCATTCAGGATTTCGAAGAAACTTTCGGAATAGATCATCGCGTCGTTCATTTCATCAAAAATCCGATGCAGCTGCCCAATGGGAGCCGTTACATTATTGAACAACAAAATATGGAACATGATCATCCCGATGCTCATTTGTCCGTCCAAAACCAGGTAAGCCGTCAGGATGATGATGATCACCACACCGATTTGCTCCACGAATGTTTTGACCCCGTTGAACAAAAAACCTGTACGCTGTGTTCTCAGCTGGTTTTCGGTCAGGTCAATCTGAATCTGGTTTTGTTTGTCGGATTCAATTTTTTCACGGTTAAATGATTTGATGACCGTAATTGCCTGAATGATATTGACGATTCCCTGGCTTTTACTTTCCCTGAACTGGCGCATGTTTCGCCGCCATCCGCTCAAAGTCCGCGCCTGTTTGACCGTAATGAAAATATAAACCGGTACGATGCACAAGCCGACCAAGCCGACCCAGAAGCTCGCATTGAACATCAGGATCAAAGCGATAAATGAGTTGGCAAAAAGCGGCAATATATTGATGAAAAAATTCTGAACCAGTCTTGTCAGGCTTTCAATCCCCCGGTCGATTCGGGTCTGCAGTTTTCCCGATTCGTTGTCATTGGCGGTATAAAAAGCCATTCTGTAGGTCAGTATCTTATCGACTACAGCTTGTGCCAAATCGCGTGAAACATAAATCCGCAGTTTTTCACCGTAGAATTTTTGTCCGAAAGTGATAAACACATTCACAATCTCTTTTCCGAGAAGAATAAGTGTGATGGTCACAAGGATGTTGAGCCCGGATTTAATTCCTTTTCCTACTTCAACCAGTTCATTGACTTCATCTACTGTGTATTGCAGTGTCAATGCGTTGACCTGTGCGGTGAAAGAACCGATCAAAGTGAGAAATAAAGCTGCAAAAACCAACCAACGGTAAGGCTTTACATACGGCCAGAGATTTTTAAAAAGCTGGATCAGTGACATAACGCGTTCGGATTCCGGTAAAGTATTTTTAGATTTTCATCAACGAAAGTAAAATCTGAATAATCAGTCAAATGTAGTTAAAGTTTAAGAAATTGTCGATTTGAAAATAGCTTTGACGCTCAGGGTTGATTATTCAGCAATTCAAAAATTTCCTTTGTTTTATTTGTAGAATAGTTTTTTTTCCTGTTCCGGTGAATGGAAACAATGCCTTCACTTTCGACACAGATAAAAAGTTCATCGGTTTTTTGCAATTCAAACGGGAAAATTTCGGTTTCTTCAAAGGTAAATTCCTCGCTTTCGGAAATCAGTTTGCACAAATGATTCCTTGTTACACTCCGAATTCCTCCTTCCGTTATTTTTGGTGTCTTGATGAGGTTTCCCTGTATCAGAAAAGGATTCCCCAACAAAGTCCGGGCAATTCTTTTGTCGGGATTCAGCAGAACCAAATCGTTATATTCGTTTTCCTGCATATAGGCGCGGGCAATGATTTCTTCCGGCTTATGCGAATTTACCTGCGAAAAAAAAGCCGGGTTGACGGTATAATCTTTGAAAATGTCGATTTCAGCATTTTCGTTTTTCCAGCTGTAATTTTCAGAAGGAAATCCAGTTTCAATTTTAACCAGATAAGAAACCGATGATTGGGTGAGCATTTCCGGCTTATCCGAATTTCTGAACACATTGATTTCAGCTTTTGCGTTCAGGATTTGATTTTCTTTGATAACCGAACCAATCTGCTCTTCGAGGAATTCCTGTGTGAATTCCATCGGGATTTTCATCCGGAAAATCCGCATGGAAGCCATCAGGTTGAAATAATGTTCTTCCCAAAGCAGGATTTTCCCACCGGCAATTTTTACCGGCTCAGAGATAAAATCACCATAAAGAAAAGCGCGGTTAATTTTACCGAAAATGGCATCGGTTTCGTTAAAAAGGATTCCGTTAAAAATAAATTTCACGAAAGAAGTTTTTCCGGTTATGAGCCAAGGATTTTTTTCAGGTCTTCAATCTGGCTTTCCCAAAGCAACTTTGATTCTTCTACCTCACCCTCATCGGCAAAATCTGTGATCATAAGCGAAACATCGCCCGTCAGATCATCTTCTACAATGTTAAGCTCAAAGAAGAATTTGGTATCTTCATCGTCCTCCCACTGGAAGCGCACATAAGTATCCTGCTTGCTTTTCATCAGAAAAGCCGATTGTTCGTCGCCATCCCAGATAAAAGTATATTTTTCACCGCGGGAATTCACGTTGTCGGCAAACCATTCGGAAAGGCCGGAGGGATTTGATAAGTAGTTGTATAACAATGAGGGGGAAGCATTGATTACAAATTCAAGTTGAAATTTTTCTTTCGTCATTTTTCATTTTAATTGGGTTGCAATATATAAAATAGACTTATATCACCAAACATTTTTTATATAAGTTTTGATGATTTATAAGAAGATTCTATATTTGCAGTCCTTTTTAAGGGGCGAGGTAGCTCAGCTGGTTAGAGCGTCGGATTCATAACCCGGAGGTCGGGGGATCGTGCCCCCCTCTCGCTACTGCTAAAGGACGGTGTTTTTCATCGTCCTTTTTTATTCCTATGAAATTTACCGTTTACATTCTTTATTCTGAAACGTATAATAAACACTACACCGGATTTACTTCTGATCTGGAAGCAAGAATTATGTCCTATAATGAATTTGGGCATGGTTGGACTTCAAAATACCGCCCCTGGAACGTAATTTTCACAAAAGAATTTCAAGATAAAAAGGAGGCTATGAAGTTTGAGAAATGGCTCAAATCGGGTGCCGGGAGGGATTTCGTCAAGAGTTTGAATCATTAGCAGAATTCACATCCGCCGCGGCGGACGGGGGATCGTGCCCCCCTCTCGCTACTACTAAAGGACGGTGTTTTTCATCGTCCTTTTTTATTTTTTCAGCGCGCCCGCACAAACCGGAATACTGGCCAGCATCAGTAATCCCGCTACGAAAAATGGAATTCCCGGAAAGTGGAACTGCGCCTGAGGTTTGGAAAAATGATAGAATAGATTATTCATAACCAGTGGGCCCGTAACAGCCGTTAAGCTCATCAGGCTGGTAAGTGCGCCCTGTAATTCTCCCTGGTCACTTGGGTTGACTTCACCGGCAATCGTTGACTGTAATGACGGGCCGCAGATTCCACCTAGGCAATACGGAATAAGAAATGCGTACATCATCCAACCCTGGTTGGCGAAAGCAAACAAAAATAAGCCTACGGCATATAACATTAACCCGAGATAAATACTTCGCTTTGTTCCCAACTTGGGTTCCGTGTAACGGATGACAACGGCCTGCACCAATCCAATCATTGCACCCACAACGGCAAGAGAAATCCCAACCTGCTTTTCCGTCCAGTCAAAACGGTACATTGTATAAAAGCTCCAGTTCCCCTGCACCGCTTGCGCAGCAAAATAAATCAGAAAGAAAGCAACGGAAAGCTGTCCTACCGTTTTGTATTTCCTTAATAATTTAAGAGAACCAGCCGGATTTGCCCTTTTCCAGTGAAAAGGTTTCCTGTTTTCAACTTTCAGTGATTCGGGCAAAATAAAATATCCGTAAAGGCAATTGAGCAGGCACAAACCGGCGGCAACATAAAAAGGAGCGCGAACACCCCAGCTTGAAATCAATCCTCCCAAAGCCGGCCCGATGATAAACCCAAGGCCAAAAGCAGCGCCGATCAGGCCGAAATTCTTCGCACGGTTTTCCGGAGTGCTTACATCGGCGATATATGCGGAAGCTGTCGTAAAGCTGGCCCCCGTAAAACCGGCCAATACTCTCCCGATAAAAAGCCACCCATAAGTGGGGGCTAGTGCAAGAATGATGTAATCTATCCCAAACCCAAACAACGAAAGCAGCAAGACCGGCCGCCTTCCAAAACGGTCGCTCAGGTTTCCGATGAGCGGCGCGCACAAAAACTGCATGATTGAATAAGCAGCCAGCAGATAGCTTCCTTCCCGGCTTGCTTCATTTATGGGAATATGCTTCAGTTGCGCGATAAGCGTTGGCATAACGGGTATGATCAGCCCCCAGCCAATGATATCAAGTAATAAAGTAATGAAGATAAAACCAATGGCTTTCTGTCCTGTGCTGCCCATTTTTTAAAAATTGCGACTACAAATTTGCTGATTTTTTTGATTTGATTTAGTATCTGTTTTAATTTATTTCAGCTCCATTCAGTTCGGCTTCACCTAAACGTTATAAAATTAAAATTCAACCCTTTTCCCCACATCCAATCCCTGTGATTTTGCCAGTACGCCACACAAGTGAAAAAGCATTCTTGCGCCGACATTCCCATCCCAGTCATCATTTTCACCGGGCGCGACTTCTACCAGGTCAAAACCGATGATTTCCTTTCCGGATTCCGCTAGTTTTGTCAGAAGGTAAGCTGCCTGTTCAAAAGAAAATCCGCCGGGAACAGGCGTTCCGGTATTCGGACAGTACCACGGGCAAAGCCCGTCGATATCGAAACTGATGTGAACCTTTTCAGGCAATGAAGCGATAATTTCTTCGCATTGGCTTTTCCACGTTTTTCCTTCAAATTGTTCCGACTTCAAACCGGCATCCGAAAAAACTTTTACCCTGCCGTTTTCATTTTTAGCAACTTCAACCTCTTCTTCGCAAAAATCACGAATTCCAACCTGGACGATTTTTGAGATTTGAGGAATTTGCAAAGCATTGTACATAATGGATGCGTGGGAATAAGTGAATCCCTCGTAAGCCTTTCTCAAATCCGTATGGGCGTCTAAATGCAGGATTCCGAAGTTATTATATTTTTCCGCATGGGCTTCATAATAACCCAGCGGTGTGGAATGGTCGCCGCCTAAAAGCCCGACTTTTTTCCCCTGCGTTGTCCAACCGGAAATCCGTTCTTTGATTTCTTCCTTTAATTCTTTTCCGGCTGAATTGATCTGGCCGAGGTTTGCTTTTAACTCAGGATTCTCTTCAATTCTTTCGCCTTTTTCGAGCGCCCTGATGATGGAAACTGCTTTTGATTTTAATAAGTCGCTTTTTGATTTCCAATCGGGAATTTCATCATCCATAAAAATGCCCAGCTTCCACAATTCCGGAAATTCCTGATGAAGCAGATCCACCTGAAATGACGCGTCAAAAACGGCTTGCGGCCCGTCTGAAGTTCCCGAGCCGTAACTTACGGTTACTTCCCAGGGGACGGGAATGATGATGATTTCGCTTTGCGCTGCCGGAAAAGGTAAACCGAATAGGGTCGCATCGGGTGAACCGGGTTGGTTCGGGTCAAAATTTTCTATGATTTCCTGTTTTGTCATTTTGAATTTTCTACGCTGTAAAGATAAAGGAATCAAAAAATTCCGAAATCAATTTTATCGTTTAAAATCAATAAAAATGAATGGAAAATAATCCGGATATTTGAAGAACTCCTAAATTTGAAATAAATTTGTGGGAAACACAAAAAAAGAACTCCGACAATGAATTATTCGATACTCCCACCTGAAGATATGATTTATGAACAGGCGACCTCAGCGGATTGTGAAGACTTGAGCGAACTTGCCGTGCGCTCGAAACGCCATTGGGGTTATTCGAAAGAGGCCATGGAGCTTTGGAATGAAAATCTCACCCTGACCAAAGATTACCTCAATTCCCATACAGTAATCAAAGCTGTGCTGGAAGATGAAGCTGTAGGATTCTTTTCGCTGGAAGAAATCAAACCCACTACACGCATCGCTCACTTCTGGATTGATACGCCTTATTTGCGCAAGGGTTACGGAAGTTTCCTGTTCCGCTATATGATGAAATTCCTCAAAGACCGGAACGTGGAAAAAGCAACGCTGGTCATTGACCCGAATTCACAAAAGTTTTTTGAGAAGAAAGGAGCGAAAGTCATCGACAAAATCGAACACAAAGTGAAAAATAAATTCCTGCTGATCGTGGAATTCCAGGTGGACAGGTATGTGCCATCAGAGGCTTAATCCCGGAATCGGCGGCAGGCTTTCCCGGGCGGTCTTTTTGGCTTCTTCCAGCGCGTTTTGTTTGACTTTGTCCAGCGCTTTGTTAAGTGTTACAATGAGTGTATCTTCCAATTGTTCTTTATCGGCCATCAAACCTGATGCGATTTGAATATCCTTTATGGTAGCCAGTTCGGTTAATGTGATTGAAACCGTTCCGTCTGAAGAAGTTTCCGTAAAGCTGCGGCTGTCTAAATCCTGCTTTAGTTTTTCAAAATTTTCACGGGCAGATTGTAATTTGCCCATCATTTCCATAATGTTTCCGAGCATGTTTAGTCAAATTACAGGTTATAAATGTCAATAATACTACCGGTTCTTACTGCGGCATAAACTCTTGGCGAACGGTCAGGGGCAAATCCTTCATCATTTTCAATTGGGCCGCCGGTAAGTAATATCCATTCCGCGCCGTCTTGCGGACAATACATTTTGGTGTCGTCAATTACTTCCAGCCGTGAATTGGGCGTGGGGCAAATGTGCGGTGCATTGCGGTCGTATGCTTTGTACGCTCCGTTTGTAAGTTTCACCACAATGATTCCTTTGGTGCCGGTTCCTTCACCGTTCACATAAGTCCAGCCTCTTGTTTCCAGTTCGCTGTAGAGCGGCAGATTTATATTGATTGAAGCCGCGACTACATATTCGGGATTACAGCTTTTTTGTCCGTCATCTTCACGGCAACCCGTAAAAACCAATGTAAAAACCATCAGAACAAAAACCCAAATACTTCTTAAATTATTCCATTTCATTGCGCCACTCCGTTAAAAATTATTATATTTGCAACAATAGTCCTGCGGATGTCCGTAGGATTATTCTTTTATAAATTGATTAGATATGGCAAATATACAATATGTAACGAAAGAAGGATTGGATAAATTGCGTGCGGAACTGGAACAGCTTGAATCGGTGGAACGTCCGAAAATTTCCCAGCAGATTGCGGAAGCGCGCGATAAAGGCGATTTATCTGAAAATGCGGAATATGATGCTGCGAAAGAAGCACAGGGATTGCTCGAAATGCGGATTTCCAAGCTCCAGGAACAAATTGCCAATGCCCGTGTGATCGATGCTTCACAACTGGACAGCTCAAAAGTTTCCATCCTTTCGTCGGTAAAAATCAAGAACCCGGCCAACGGAATGGAAATGAGCTATATGCTTGTCCCGGAAACGGAAGCCGACCTGTCAAGAGGGAAAATTTCGGTCAATACGCCCATCGCAAAGGGATTGCTTGGTAAAAAAGTGGGTGAGGTAGCAGACATCATTTTGCCCAATGGTTCACAAATGCAGTTTGAAATTTTGGAAATCAAGTTAGATTAAATTATGGCAAGCATTTTCACAAAGATCATCAACGGCGAAATCCCATCTTATAAAATTGCTGAAAACGAAAAATTCATCGCAATTTTAGATGCGTTTCCGCTAGTAAAAGGCCATGTTTTGGTCATTCCAAAAAAAGAAGTTGACAAAATATACGGTCTCGACAGAGAAACTTATTCCGGATTGATGAATTTCGTCTATGACATTGCGCCCGCAATTGAAAAAGCCATACCCTGCCTGCGGGTCGGTATGGCGGCGGTCGGGCTGGAAGTTCCGCATGTACACGTTCATCTTGTTCCTCTCAATACGATGAATGACATTAATTTCACACAACCTAAACTGAAGTTAAGCGATGAAGAAATGACAGAAATCGCAGATAAAATCAAATCACACTTATAACACAGAATTCAAAAATCATGAACAAATATTTAAAATTAATCATAGCTGCATTGTTGATCGGGAGCGCCGCGTATATGTTTACGGAACGTGAATACGGCTGGGGCTTTGTGTTAATTTTCCTGACTATTTTTCCCGTTTTATTATTTTTCAGGAACGAATATATCTTGCTCGCTTTCTGGCAAATGCGGAAGCAGAACATAGAAAAAGCCAAAACCTGGCTGGACAAAATCACTCATCCGAAAAGCCAGCTGGTGAGAAAGCAAATGGGTTATTACCACTATATGCTCGGAATTACCGAAGCGCAAACCAATGTGAATTCGTCTGAAAAAAATATGCGCAAAGCGCTGGAATATGGTTTGAGCTTCAAACACGACCGCGCGATGGCTAAAATGAGCCTGGCCGGAGCCGCAATGGCTAAAGGCCGCAAACAGGAAGCCGAAATGCTTCTGAAAGAAGCCAAAGCGCTTGACAAGCAGGGTATGTTTACCGACCAGATCAAAATGATGCATGAACAAATGAAACGAATCAATGTAGGCAAGAACCTGCAGAATCCGCACATGAGAAAACGGGGCAAATATTTTTAGCCGATAAGAAATTTCATAGCAAAGCCGCTCCCAATAAAGGAAAGCGGCTTTTTATCTTATAAATGTTAAAATTGAAAAAATACCTATAAAAGGGTATTTTTTTGCTTTGTGCCATCACTTAAATTTGCCTCAATAAGTTCACTATCCGGACTTAAAAATTATGAAAACTCATACGTGTTATTGAATTTTGGTTACTACATGAGGGAAAATCCTGTCCAAATTTGGGCAGGGTTTTCAATTTTGTAGAATATGTGTTTTTGAAAAATGCTCGAAAACACCCAGGCCGAAAAGCGCGAAATCATATTTCACAGGATCTCCGGAATCTAATTTCTTTAAATTCAAATGCAGTTCAGAAGCGGCTTTCCAGTCATTTTGCTTTCTTTTCAGCAAGCCTAATTTACGTGCGACATTTCCCGAATGTACATCGAGCGGACAAACCAGCTGGGCGGGTAAGATATTTTTCCAGATACCGAAATCCACGCGTTGATTGTCGTTCCGTACCATCCAACGGAGAAACATGTTCAGCCTTTTTGCAGCGGAATTCTTAGCCGGGCTTGAAAGATGTTTTTCCGAACGGGCCAGATGGGGAGTTTCCAGGAACCTGGAACGGAAATTTTCAATGGCATGAAAACTATCAGGATGGGATTTTTCAAATTTAAATGTGGTTTCCAGTCCACCGTGATTTTCATAGATATTCCGAAGTGATTTCAGGTAAAAATCCAGGTCAATGGAATTGAGGGTTCTGTGTTTGAAGGTTTCGATTTTGTCAAATTCGTCATCGGAATAATTCATCACAAAATCATACGGCGAATTGCCCATCCGGTTCATCAGATCGGCCGCTTTACTGATGATCATTTTTCGGTTCCCCCAGGCCATCGTTGCAGCCAAAAAGCCTGAGATTTCAATGTCTTCCTTTAAATGAAACCGGTGCGGAATTTGGATCGGGTCGGATTCAATGAATTCCGGATGGTTGTATAAAATTACTTTTTCGTCTAAAAATTGTTTAAGCTCGCTGAAGTTCATTTTTTGATCTTTTCAAATTTAAAACCATCTTTCAGAGAACTTGTTCGTAATTGCGGACGGATTTTATATTTTTCTTTAAAATAATCTATCATTTCCTTATGAGCGCAAGGCAACCGGCCATCGCCCGTGATCCAGAAAAATAAATCGTTACCTACAGGAGAAAAATAATACAAATTTCCTTCTTCTACTTTTTCATACATCAATTTATACTGAGAATCAGGGGCGGGATAAATCAGATTTTTTAGTTTAAATGAATTTGTATGGATGGGAGATGAGGTTGTCGTCCTTAAATTTTCCAGATTGACCGGGAACAATATTGAAAAAACTGGGGTCAAACCTAAAATCCACAAAATGAAATTTATGAATTTGGGGGAATTCAGAAAAATCTTTGTCAAAATAAATATGCTCATGCCCAATATCAATGGGAAGAAAAAGCGGTATTGTGGCGAAGTCAAAAACAAGATGAAGAATTGAATCAGGGCATAAATATACAACCAGAGAAGGGGCTTACTTTTTTTGATGAAAAAAGGAAAAATCAACAATAGCAGGATAATGAGTTTGTTAAAAAAACTTCTTAATCCCGGCTCCTGCAACCAATACCTGAAATATTCCCAGGATGAAAGCCGGCTGATTTCCGAACTGCTTACCGAGGTGATGGCATACCGGCTTGTGGCATTGTAATAAAAATTTTGAATTTCCGGTGAGATTTTCCAGTCGGGATTCAGGAAAGCCTGGAAAAGCTGTGTGGGATAAAGTATATAACCCGAGATAATGTAGTTTTTTATACAAAATGCTGAAAGTGAGATCAGGCTTATGCTCATCAAAAAGCCAAAATCTTTCCTGTACAGCTTATGTTTAAAAAATAAAAAAGCAGGAAGAATCAATAAGGGAAACATTGTCGGTTTCACCATTATCAGAAATACACACAGCATCAGAATTAAACGAAATCCTTTTTGATATTGATTTGCATTGGTATAAAACAGATAAAAAATAATTTGACTCAGAAGAAATACCGGCAAATCCGGCGATGGCGAACTGATGAATGTGAACAGGAATAAATTAGCTGCCGGAATCAACCCTAAAAATAAATCGAATGTAAGTTTGCTTTTAAAATAGGAATTCAGATGAAACAGAAAGAAGAAAGAACAGATAACAAATAAAAATCCGTTTATATCATTCAGGGAATTCGAACAAAAACCAAAATTGAATCCGCTTTGTAATAAATGCCAACCCGACATTTGTCCTAAAAAAATATGAAGATTCGCTAAGCCTTTCACCAACCCGAAATGATTCAGCCATTTGACAGACTGTATGTAATACGATTCATTATCATTGATAAAAGGCGCAGTAGCGCTTTGCATGAGAATCAGAAGAAAAACCAGAATGCTGAATGTACGAATGCCGGGTTTCCAGGCTTTCCATTCCTGAATATTTCTTTTGATCAATGAGTATATTTCACTTCTGTTAATGAAAATTCCAGATAAAGCCAAAATGAAGCTGAGCAGGTAAAACCAGGTATCAACAGCAAAAAATATTGCGTAGAAATGGATGATGACCATTTCGGAAAAAAGCCCGGAAAGGAGTATAAAAAATATTTTTTTTTCCTTGGTAAAAAAAGGAATTACAGCAACGCCGGTCCCCAGGCAGATGACAAATATATAGACCCAATTTAAGAGTAAGAGCCCCATAGATGTTATATCTCAAATCTTCCGTCGGTCATTACGAGTTTCCGGTCGGCCATATTGGCCAGTTCCTCGTTGTGCGTAACAATTACAAAGGTTTGACCGAATTCGTCACGCAGCCTGAAAAACAGCTGGTGCAATTCTTCCGCATTTTTTGAATCCAGGTTCCCCGAAGGTTCGTCGGCAAAAATAACCCCGGGCTGGTTGATGAGCGCGCGCGCAACTGCTACACGCTGCTGTTCGCCGCCCGAAAGCTGCGCGGGTTTATGTTCCAGGCGGTTCCCCAAACCCAGAAAATTCAGCAGTTCTCTGGCCTTGTCCTGTACCGCGCCTGTTTTTGAATTCCCAATATATCCCGGAATACAGACATTTTCAAAAGCTGTAAATTCGGGCAATAACTGGTGAAACTGAAAAATGAACCCGATGTTTTCGTTCCTGAACCTGGACAATTTTACATCGGTCATTTTGGTGATGTCTTCTTTTTTGATAAGGATGCGGGTGTAATGTTTTTCCGGCTCCGTACTTTTTTCCAGACTGCTGAGTATCTGTAGTAAAGTAGTTTTTCCGGCACCAGATGCTCCTACGATCGAAACGATTTCCCCCACGCTCACATCAAGCGATACGCCTTTCAGCACTTCCAGGTTTCCGAAGCTTTTGTAAATATTATTCGCAGAAATCATGCGGCTAAATTAAGGCTTAAAGTTCAATATTTAAGATTGATTTTTCAAAAACACCGTCCACATTGAAATTTAATCTAATTCTAACCTAACCTTAATCTGCAGGTTATAACCCGATTTTAATTTTGCAGAAACATTCTATGAAATGAGCCATAACAATAACCGAAATATTAATAGGCGAAATAAAATTCACGAACACCATTAATAAAGTTAAGAGATGTGAGTAATTCCATCTGACCTTTAAAAAATAATAAATATTAACAGATGAAAAGAAAGGTTGATTTAATTGTACTTTCCGACGTACATTTGGGAACCTATGGCTGCCGCGCCAAGGAATTGCTCCATTATTTAGAATCCGTTCATCCCGGAACTTTGATTTTGAACGGCGATATTATAGACATCTGGCAATTCAAGAAAAGGTATTTTCCCAAGAAGCATCTGAGTGTACTCAAAAAGATCATCGGTTTTGCGGTCAAGGGAACCGAAGTAGTTTACATCACCGGCAATCACGATGAAATGCTACGCAAATTTACCGATTTACGATTAGGCAAAATCACTTTGGCCAATAAAATAGTGCTGAACCTGAAAGACAACAAAAAAGCATGGATTTTTCATGGCGATGTGTTCGATGCTTCGGTGCAGCATTCCAAATGGGTTGCCAGGCTGGGCGGGGCCGGATACGATTTATTGATACGACTGAATAATCTGATCAATTGGTTTTTGGCTAAAATGGGCCGTGAGAAATATTCCCTTTCAAAGAGAATTAAAAACAGTGTCAAAAAAGCGGTAAAATACATTTCCGATTTTGAAAATACTGCTTCCGGACTTGCGATAGAAAATGGTTATGATTATGTCATCTGCGGACATATTCACCAGCCGCAAATGAGAGAAATTTCCAATAAAAAAGGAAAATGTATCTACCTGAATTCCGGTGACTGGATTGAAAACCTTACCGCTTTGGAGTACCATAAAGGAAAATGGTCGTTGTTCTCGTACGAGGAAAATAAAAATAACCTTGGGTTGCGCGAAGAAGAGGAAATTTCCGAAATGACTTTGGAAGAACTGATTTCTTCCGTAACCCAATCGAATTGATCCATGAAAATTTTGTACGCTTTACAATGTACCGGAAACGGGCATATTTCCCGCGCGTATGAATTGCTTCCTCTTTTGAAGAAATACGCCGAAGTGGATTTACTCGCCAGCGGTCATCATTCCCAAATTCAATTGCCGCAGGAGCCTCAATTTAGATTCCGGGGGATTTCACTTTTGTACAACGACAAAGGTGGGTTGTCTTACGCTAAAACGATTTTTCAAAACGATTTATTCAGGGCTTTAAAAGATATAAAAAGTGTTCCGGTTGAGGATTATGATATGGTTCTGAATGATTTTGAACCTATCTCTGCCTGGGCATGTAAATTGAGGAATTATAGGGAAATCAAGGCGGTCAGCCACCAGGCGGCAATTCTCTTTCCCGGAACTCCGAAACCGGAAAGAAAAAACAGGTTGGGAGGAATTGTCCTTAAATATTATGCGCCGGCTGCACACAAAACAGGATTCCATTTCGGGAAGTACAATCCTGATATATTCCTTCCTGTAATCCGTTCCCAAATCAGGAGCCTGAATCCTGTGAACAAAGGATTTTATATGACTTATCTGCCCAGCTTTTCAGATGAATTCCTGATCAAAAAATTAAATGAAACGCAGGTTGAATGGAAAATATTTTCTGCGAATTCAAATGGAATAACTTATAAAAATGGGAATGTAAAGATTTATCCTGTTGACCGGAAAAAATTCCTGAAATTATTTGAAAACTGTGAGGGAATCCTATGCAACGCCGGATTTGAAACGCCTGCCGAAGCACTTTTCCTGAAAAAGAAACTTTTTGTGATTCCGATTAAAAATCAGTATGAACAGGAATGCAACTGCGTTGCCCTGGAAAAAATGGGCATCCCTGCCAGCCGTGAATTTAACATCATAAAGATCCGGGAATGGATTGCCTCAGATGAAAGGGTAAATGTAGAATATCCCGATGAATCTGATGAAATAATCAGAAGAATTTTGGGAATAGCTGAGGAAATTCCAGGCTCAGTTTAGAGTTGGAAGTTATTATTTTATATTATTCTCTTCCAGCCATTTACGATATTTTTCGGCATTGCGTTTATGTTCTTCAAAATTATTGGTAAAGCAATGGAAGCCGGGCCTGTCAGGGTCTGCACAAAAATAGATGAAATTGTGTGAGTCAGGGTTTAGCACCGCATCAACAGCCGAAAGATTGGGCAGGCAGATCGGGGCGGGCGGGAGTCCTTTCACGCGGTACGTATTGTAATCCGATGGTGTGGACAAATGCCCGTAATAAACCCTTTGTATTTTCTGGTTGAAGCCATTCTGAAGCTTGTAGGCATAAATGGAAGTCGGGTCGGCTTCCAGCCGCATATCTTTTGCCAGGCGGTTCAGGTAGGCTTTTGCAACTTTTGGCTGTTCATCTGTTTTTGAAGCTTCCAGCTGAACGATGGATGCCAATGTAAAAACTTCCAGCTGGGTGAGGTTCATTTCCCTGGCTTTTCGGCTTCGTTCTTCCGTCCATACTTTGTCGAATTCCTTCATCATCTTTTCCACAAAAGTTTCACCCGACGTCGCCCACCAGTAATTATAGGTATTCGGGATAAAAAACCGTTTCACCGTTTCGGCATTGAGCGATGCGTCGTTTTGCTGTTTGGCCCAGCTGATAATTGCCTGAACGATTTCTGTGGAATCAGCTTCTATTTTTTTTGAAACCGAACCTGCGAGGTGAAAGATGGTCGGTTCATTTTTTATCATCAGCTTTACTTCTTCCTGCCGGCCTTCGATCAATTTTTCGAGTAAGCTCCTGTTGGATTCGTCCTTTTCCAGCTTGTATTTTCCCGGCCTGATTTTTTCCGCATAATCTTTTGATTCCGCATATTTTTTAAAAGAACCGCTGTCTTTTAATTTTCCCCGGAGCGAATCCAGTACCGTGTCCAGCCCGGAATCGGTTTTTATATACAAATAACCGTCTTCTTTTACATTGTTTTTCAGGCCTGCAAAAAAAGAGCAACCCGTAAAACAAAACCCGATGATCAGAACAATTGTTATTTTCCCGGCCGGAATTAATTTCCTTTTCATTTCAAAAACATTAAAACTCAGTCAATCACTATCTCAATTTCTCCTTCAAAAACCTTTTCAGCCGGCCCTGTAAGCCAGACGTTTTGATATCCGCCGGAATGGTTTCTTTCAAATTCGACTAATAAATTTCCGCCTATGGCCATTACCTCAATTTTATTTCCCCGGATTTTCCCGGACTCGAATGCCGCGATTGCCGCTGCTGTGATACCCGTTCCGCAAGCCAGCGTTTCGTCTTCCACGCCGCGTTCATAAGTACGGATTTTCAATGAGCCATCAATTGATTCAACAAAATTCACATTGGCGCCTTCTTCAAAGTAGGGCGCTTCGTACCTGATTTTTCTGCCGTAATTCTTTACATCTATTTCAGAAATATTTTCTACGAATTCCACATGATGCGGTGAACCCGTGTTCAGAAACAAATGGTTTTCAAAAACTTCCACTTTTGCTACATTGGCCATTTTCAGGCGGATTGTTTTTTGCTGAATATTGGCTTCATGCAAACCGTCAACCGCTGTAAAGGAAGCTTTATTTTCAATCATTCCCAGGTCATGCGCGAACTGTGCGATGCACCTGCCGCCGTTTCCGCACATGGAGCTTTCCCGTCCGTCGGAATTAAAATAAACCATCCTGAAATCCGAATTTGCATCATCCTGAAGTAAGATCAATCCGTCCGCGCCTATGCCGAAATGCCTGTCGCACAGAAACCGAATGGTATTTTCCAGTTGTGGAAATTGCCTTTTCCGGTCATCGATTATGATGAAATCATTTCCCGCGCCCTGGTATTTAAAAAATTTAATTTTCAACCGAAAAATTTTTATACAAATTTAGGGAATTTTGGGTTAGCTTTCGGCAGATTTGCGTGGTTTGCCGCGTAATGATTTAAAGTTGTGATAATTTTTGTTAAGGCCGCGTTAAACCGCTTGTAAGGCAGGTTCCAATCTTATTACATTTGGATGTTTTTTGAAAGGATTATTATTTAAAACAAAAGATGAATTGCTTATGAAAAAGTACATTGGATATTTAATGGTTGGGCTTTTCAGCGCAACTTTTTCGATTTTGGGAATGAAATATTTCGCCGGAAATAATGATGGGAGCCTTATCACCGCTGCCGGTGACAAAAACAACGGTGCGTTTTCTTTGGTAGATTACAAGGGGAATTATACCATGAACGCACCCGATTTTGTGGATGCTTCACAAAAAACGGTCAACGCGGTAGTGAGCATTAATAATTTTGCCAACCAGAAACAACAACAGTATGACGATCCGTTTGAGTTCTTCTTCGGTTTTCCGCAACAGCAAAGGAATCCTGATTTGCCAACCGGAATGGGTTCGGGTGTTATCATTTCAGAGGACGGCTATATTGTGACCAACAACCACGTCATCAAAGGTTCCGACAAATTGGAAGTCGTTCTGAACAACCAGAAATCCTATACGGCCGAATTAATCGGGACAGACCCTAACACGGACATTGCGCTGATAAAAATTGAAGAAAAAGGGCTTCCTTTCATCAAATTTGTGGATTCGGACGCCATCAATGTAGGCGACTGGGTTTTGGCGGTTGGAAATCCGTTCGGATTGAATTCCACCGTAACGGCCGGAATCGTTTCAGCAAAAGGAAGAAGTATTGACATATTGAGAAGGAATGCTTCGAATCCGATAGAATCATTTATCCAGACCGATGCGGCGATCAATCCCGGAAACAGCGGGGGAGCGCTGGTGAATGCCAATGGTGATTTGGTTGGAATCAATACGGCAATTTCTTCGCCAACCGGTTCCTATTCCGGTTATGGTTTTGCAGTGCCTTCCAATTTGGTGAAAAAAGTTGTGGAAGACATCAAGAAATACGGATTGGTTCAGCGCGGTTACCTGGGTATCGAAGGAATGGATTTGTCAGATGAATATGTCATAAAAGATTATAACAAAAGAAACGGAACCAAACTGATAAGTCAGCCCGGCGTTTTGATCCAGAAACTTACCGATAATGGCGGAGCGCTGGATGCGGGACTGGAAAAAGGCGACATCATTACCAAGATTGACGGACAGAAAATTACCAGTTTCGGAAAGCTTTCATTTGCCATAGGAAGCAAAAATCCCGGCGATAAAGTATCTGTAACCGTGTTGAGAGACGGAAAAGAAAAAGATTATGTTGTTACGTTGCGCGACATGAAAGGAAATACCAAAACCCGTTCGCTGTCTGACCTTACGGTTCCGGAAAAGCTGGGCGCGGAATTTGAGCCGCTGACCGAACGGCAGAAAGTGAGCTTTGGTATTGACCATGGCGTAATGGTAGCCAATACGCAACCCGGCGGTAAATTAAGTAGTATCGGCATAGATGATGGCTTTATCATTCTGACTGTAAATGACAAGGAAGTTAGTAAACAGGATGATATCGAAAAAATCCTCAAAAGCCATAAAGGAAAAGTTTCCATTAGTTACGTGGACCCGTATGGAAGAATCTATACGAGAGGATTTACATTAGACTAAGCCGATTTCATGTTTTCATAGTTTTAGGTTCGGCACAGCCATTTGGTTGTGCCGTTTTTTATATCTTTGATTCAATGAAAAGATTATTCGGAATTCTGTTTTTACTTCTTATCGGATTGGGGCAGGCGCAGGAAAAAGGCAGTTTGATGAGCCATTTGTTGATTAATGCCGGTTACGCCAACCTTAACGGAAATTATTTCAAGCTCGGCCCGGAAGTTTACCTGGTTCAGCCAAATGATAACCTGATTGATTTAAGCCTGACGGCTAACATGGCTTATTTCAAAGATAAATTTGTTGTTGTCCCGGAACTGGGAGTTGGTTATCAGTTCAACGCGCAATCCCTTAAAAGCAGGATTGACCCCTATCGTGCATATATGCATGGAACTTTTTATTCCGTCCGGATAAATGCTTCTCCCTGGAATATAACACCCGAAGCCGGGATTGCCTTGATTGGGATCCTTGAAGCGAATGTGGGTTATTCGTTCCAATTCCGTGAACATGATTTTACTTCATTTGATGGTATTAAATTCGGGCTGACGATTCATATTCCAACGATCTATCTGGTCAGTGAAGCAGGCTTATATTAATTCACATTTACCTCCATGGCATTTGACAAATAACTTGTTCCCACAGGCTGGTAACGGATTCCGAAACGGGCTTTGAAAGTTCCCTTTTCAGCGGCATTCTTAAATTCAATTTCCAGCTCTTTGCTGTCTCCGGGTTTTAAGGTAAATTCATCGGTTTGTATATGCCGGGCATATTCAATTTCGTATTGCAGGTCTTTATAATAACTGATATTCAACTGAAACGGTGAATTCCCGCCGATTGTCACAGGATGCTGATGCCCGTTTGTGATTTTGATTTTCAGCCGGACTGTTTCATCGGGTTTTAAATTCAGCGCTTCGACTTCCTGCCTGCCGGTAGTTTCAATTTGAATTAAATCAAAAGTCTGATAATCCGGGATTCCTTTCAGGTAATAATCGCGGCCTTTAAATCCTTTGAATGAATTCCCGGCTTTTATCCAGGGCGAAATATAAGTAACCGTTTTGCCGTAAAAATCTTCTTCCTGCTTCCATAAACTAAACTGGCTTTTGCGGTTCCCAAGTGTCCGGTGGACAGCAACCTTTTTTTCAGGATTATAAAATTTGTATAATGAGGCTTCCTGGTATTTTTCAAAAACCGCGTTATCAGGATGAAAATTCGCCGCATTTTCAGCAAATAATTTGTTTTTATAGAATGGTGAAATCCCGGGAATTATCAACAGGGTTCTGAGAATTAAAATTAAGAAAAGGCTCATAAAGCCTAATCTGAATAACCATTTCAGGTTTTCTTTTCCGGAATAACAAAAATAAGTTACCAAAGCCATTGCTATGAAGCTGATGAGCAGCCACTGTGGTTGCACGTTATCCTTAAAAATGGAAAGGAAAAAGAAAATCCCCGGCAGAACAACCAGCCACCGGGCACTTTTTTGAAAAGGTGTTTTTGACCTGTATTTTATGATGGCATGAAAAATAAAATAGCTCAATAGCGGAGCTGCTCCGAGGAAATAAATTCCCACGTAATTAGTGAGCTTTCTTAACTCAAAATGTTCGTCCGAACTTCTTTCCAGGAAATGATAACGGATGGGTATGAAATCGTGTTGTACCACCCACCAGATGTGCGGAAGATAAAGGATTACGCTGCCCAAAGCAGCCAGATAGAATTTCGGATTTTTCCACCATATTTTGATCGCAGGAAGCAAAGTGAAAACAATCACCAGAATACCGTGGTATTTACTGTACATCAGCCCGGCAATGGAAAAAGCAAATAAAATGGTAAAATGGACAGTGTTTCTCTCAAGGAAATTTTTCAAGGAAAACAAATACAAAACCGTGAAAAAGAGCAATGGGGCATCGGGCGTTGCCAGGAATCCGAAAATCTGGATGACCAGAACGGAAGCAAGAATCAGCCAGAATAACTTAATTTGCTTCGGCGTTTCGGGATGAAGGATTTTCCAGAAAAGAAACCAACCTAATCCGTTGAACAGAACCGTCATAAGCCTTACGCCCAGCTCATTATGGAAAATTTTGTATCCGGCCGAAATCCACCAGGCAATCATCGGTGGATGGTCAAAATAACCCCAATCCAAATTTTGCGACCAAAGCCAATAATAAGCCTCGTCTTCTGAAATTGGAGTAAGCCATGCCTGCAAAAGATTCACAATAATGGCTATCGAAATGATAATGGTAATTCTTTTTCCCAAATTAAAATTTATATTGAGTTTTCCTCTGGTCAAATTAACAAAATAATTTTTTACAAAGGAAACATAAATAACAAAAGCCGCCGGAGCAGCTTTTGTTATCTATAGGAAAATGGGAAATTATTTTTTAATGATTTTAAATGTTTCGATCTGTCCGCCGTCTAATTGTACTCTGAACATATACACGCCTGCAGGCAAAGCGGAAATGTCAATTTTCTGGTGGGACTCAGACGGTTTTACATTGACAGCTTTTTGTCCGGCTACATTAAAGACCTGAACATTATTGATCCTTTTTTCTGATTTCATCATCACGAAATCCCGTGCAGGATTCGGATAGAAACTGAACGAAGATGCATTCAAATCATTAGCTACGAGTAATTCATGCTCGCATGCGCTGACGGCAAACACGACCGTAGTGGAAGCATCGTTGTCGGTTACCACTTTATCAAATGAAATAGAGGTAATGAGTTTTGAGAAATTTTCTTCGTCGATCGGAATTACTTCTTCAAAAATTCCCATTATACCCAGGTCACTGAAAGTATTGACCGTAGCGGCGCTTCCCGTTCCGCGCGAAATTCTTCCGAAACCATACGCGATGGTATTGTCTGGCGGCGACACTTGGTACCAGTCGGGCGTTTCAAAACTGCCCGTCTGTGTTGAACCGTCATTAAAATGAACGGTTACATTTACCTGATGCGTACCTTCCGAGCTTGCCGCGGCAAAGTAAAGGGATTCTGCCGCCAACGGTTCCGACAGGGTAAGTGTTACGGAATTGGTTACGGTATTGCGTAGCAGGACAGTATTTTCCGCCGCGTAATCGGCAAACTGGTATTCCACGCCGCTGCTTTGCGAGATAAAGGAACCGTCAGCCGGCAAGCCGCCACCATACTCCGCCGCGCTTGCATAATTGGCTGGATTTTCCGGAACGAAATCTTCGGAATAATAGATATTGGCAAACCATGATTGGGCATCGATCGAATAATCCGATTTATCATCGGCATCGCCACCGCTTCCTTCCGCTATGGTATCGGCATTAAACCCGGTTAACGCCAAAGGCGTCATTATACATTCCCCGGGATCACCACCGCCGTCAACAGCCATTA
>Ga0206107_1000082_pt1 | contig 95163 bp, 100 predicted proteins | sample 2B0metagenome_FD_148652 | JGI IMG/M metagenome (GOLD analysis project Ga0206107, IMG submission 148652) | Enriched microbial communities from leaf-cutter ant dump, University of Wisconsin, Madison, United States - 2B0 | ecosystem: Environmental > Terrestrial > Nest > Insects nest > Nest dump...
CATACACAGGATTTATTAAAGACAACAATACCTGTGTTGGCCAGAGTGTTGAAGGCGGAATTATAGTAGGCCCTGAAGATTGCAACCAGGCTACCCGTGGTACAAAAGCCATAGCTGCAGAAACCATAGCCAGTGTGCGTGCCTTCCCCAACCCGTCGGTAAACGAGTTTACGCTCGATCTGAAAGGGTTTAACATGAACGAGAAGGTAATGATTACGGTTACCGATCTGCTGGGTCGCAAGGTTTACCAAACAGAAGGTACCGGGATGATGCAATACCGGATTGGCAACAGGCTTTTAGCCGGTATGTATAATGTAACCATCGATCAGGGAGAAAGGCACTTTGCCCTGAAAGTGGTTAAGGAATAAAAAATCAGTTAATAAAAGGCGTGGTGAAAGCCAGCCCGAATAAACGAAAAGGTTAATCCTTGAAACCTTAATCTACTCCCTCCGCAGCAGCGGGGGGAGTTTTTTTATATTCCCGCTTCTGGCACAAGTGCCCCTGATACAATCAGGGTAAATTAAATTTACTTCTGGCACAAATACCACCGTTGCACGGTATTTTATGCCCCAGCATTTTTATCATATTTTGCGACTTTTTAAACCTAATAATGGACAGAACAATCGACATTGAAGCAAATCCTGAAAACCTAAATGAATAGGTAAGACGTATCCTATCGACCAACCCCATCTTTCCGAACCCGATCTGGAGGTTCATTTTTGCTTGATGGAAAATAACATTTTGAGCCGGACTGAACAAATGCGTTTGCACATTAAGGCCTGCACTGCCAGCGAACTTACGGTGAAAGCCTATTGCGCCCAGCATGGCCTGACACCTTCCAACTATTACTACTGGCTCAAAAAACTGCAAAGAAGCATCGCTTGCGCATCATCGTTTATACAAATTTCCTCGCCAGAAACACAGACCGATAGCTCGTTTGCAACCATTCGCTATCCCAACGGCGTAAGCATTGAACTAAACAACACTATTAATCTTTCTGTACTAAAAGAACTTCTATGCTGCATTTGAGTTCTTCGTGCCGGTACTTTTATTTCAATGGCATTGTGGACATGCGCAAAGGCTCCTACAGCCTGGCTGCGCTGGTAAGCCAAGAGATGCAACAAAATGTTTTATCGGGCGATGTGTATGTATTTGTTAGTAAAAAGCGTAGCAAAATAAAACTGTTGCAGTGGGATGCAGATGGCTATGCGCTGTTTGAAAAGCGATTGGAGCAGGGGACTTTTGAAAAGCCGATAACAAATGATAACGGCCACTACAACATTAGCGCCCAGCAGTTGCAACACATATTACAAGGCGTCGTATTAAAAAGTATAAAACACCGAAAGCGCTTTACTGTAGCAGATTCTATGGCATAATGTTTGCATGTAAGAGTGTATCGAAACAACGACTACTCATATCAATTACAAAGAACTTTACGAGCTATCACAACAAACTATTTCTGATCAACAGATACAGATCACTTCGCTGCAATTACAACTAATAGAATTAAAGAAAATGATCTTCGGCAGCAAAGGTGAAAAGTTTGTTGCGAATAATACATCCACGCAATCGGATTTATTTCCCGAAGATAAAATAGGACAGATTGATTTAGTAAAGACTACTTTGGTAAAACAATACGAGAAGCATCAGGCAAAATTAAACATAGCCCATCCCGGTCGCAATCCGCTACCCGAGGGGCTTCGCAGGGAAGTGATAGAACTATTGCCTGATGAAGATGTGCAAGGGTTACAACCTGTTGGCAAAGAAGTAAAAGAGGTATTGGAATATCAACCTGGAGAGCTGTTCGTGAAAAGATACGAACGCCCCGAATATATTAAGCCAACAGCAGACAGGTTAAACGCAAACCGTGTCATTGCTGCATTACCAGCCATGCCCTTAGAAAAATCCATAGCGGGGCCCTCATTGCTCACTCATCTTTTGGTAAGCAAGTTTGTTGACCATCAACCCATTTACCGCCAGTTGGAGATATTTAAAAGACAAAGCGTAGGCATCAACCACAGCACAGTAAGCGGCTGGATAAAAGAAGCTGTAGCCCTTATCTGCCCTGTGTTTAACGTGCATTGTAAAGAAGTACTGAATAGCAATTATCTCAATGTAGATGAAACAACGATAAAGGTTTTAGATAAAGATAAAAAAGGAACAACGTACCGGGGGTACTACTGGGTGTATTACGATACGCAGCGAAAGTTATGTTTATTTGATTATCAACCCGGGCGCGGTGCAAAGTATCCGCAGGCAATGCTTAGCGGGTTCAAAGGTTATCTACAGAGTGATGGATACGATGCTTACGAAACTTTTGACAAGGTTGAAGGCCTTACCACACTATGCTGCTGGGCGCACGCCAGGCGTAAGTTTTACGAAGCTAAAGATTACGACAAACAAAATGCCGAAACGGTGTTGGAGCTCATACAACAGTTGTATCAAATAGAATCGCATTGCAGAGAGCAAAACTTTACCCCGGAGCAAATCAAAAATCACCGAACGGAATACTCCGTACCCATCCTCAATGAAGTACATGAAACATTAAAAAAGTTAGTGATAACATCATTGCCCTCCAGCCCGATGGGCAAGGCTATTGCCTATACATTACGGCGGTGGGAGAAGCTATGCATCTATACCACTAATGGTATTTTGCAAATAGATAATAATTTGGTAGAAAACTCCATCCGTCCCGTGGCACTCGGCAGAAAAAATTATTTGTTCGCAGGCTCGCATGAGCGTGCGCAGGATGCGGCAATGTTGTATAGCCTGTTTGCCACTTGCCGGTTGCATGGTGCTAATCCCGAACACTGGCTCACCCATCTGTTTGAAACCATCAACAGCACCCCAAAGGACAGCCTACACCTACTGCTGCCCCAAAACTATGATGCCTACATTAAAGGGAAATGACGGGGTTGGCCGATGGAATACGGTAAGACAAAGTATCGACTTATTTAGGAACTCAAACTACCTGGATCAAATATTAGAAGTGTACCCATTTCAGATTGCAGCACCAGAGCGACTCGATGCTGGAATTAGACGCAGAATTATTGCTGCTCACCAAGGTCGAAGAACTGATGAATTAATCGAGTTATTAAAAGGATTAACGAAGTTTCCTTATGAAGACCCAATTTGGTATTTACTTAAAAATATTGAGGGCTGTATAGACAATAATCCACGACAAATTCAAAGAATTGCTGAATCATTGTATTCAATGACAGCAGAAGAAACTGTCGTTAGACTTGAAGCCGCCCCCAAATTAAATACTCAAATGGGACCAATGTTCAATGGCTGGTTAAGGCGAAATTTTACCCCTTTAGGATTGGATGCTTTTCAAAGGTCGGCAAGAGGAATTTGCATACTTGATACTAGTGAGGAAGTCGGTAAGGAATTCATTAATGATACTCTACACCAAAATTTGGCAAAACGACCTGACCTGATTGCAAAAGTTAATCGACAAATAATTATTGGTGAAGCGAAATGGATTGGACAACCCGGTGGTAATCAAGAAAAACAAGTACAAGAAGTATTAAACTTTTGCAGACATCAACGTGGCAATGTGATAAGAATCGGAATTGTAGACGGATTTCCATGGTCAGTTTTTAATATAAATCATAGGCTGGTAAATAACAAAGAAGCCGTAAACATACAAGAATCAGAATATGACTTGGTGAGTGCTTTGTTATTGCAAGCGTATTTACAGAGATTTCTTTAATTAATCCAATGATATGTACTCAAAGAAATTGCATTTGACTTTCTCTCTTTTGAAATTGTTTTGTACGACAGATAATGATTGAGTAGAATTATCAATACCAATCCATTTTCGCTTTAATTCATTAGATACTAATAAAGTTGACCCACTTCCCGCAAAGCAATCAAGTACAATAGAATCTTCATTAGAAGAATTTAAAATAATTCTACGAAGCATATCATGATTTTTCTGAGTTGGGTAATCAACGTAAGACAAACCCTTATCCTTGAATTCCCAAACATCCTGAACTTTTTTACCCTTGTGATCTTTAGCAAAAATTATTTTTCTTGGATTGCCAGTTTCTGACCATTCAATTAATCCTTGCATATCAAGGCGTGTTAATTCTTCTCTGCTATAACGCCAATGTCTTCCTTTGGGAGGCATTAAACCATTCCATTCCTTTCCTGTATCACCGTCAATGGTTTCACCAGGAGCATGTAATGGATTAGTAGTATAACGACCGTATTTTGGATGAATTTTTGGAAAAAAAGATTCTTCTTCATCTTTTGTCAATTCTTCTTTTACCTCATTCCAAATATTATTGTCTCGTTCCTTGGCATAGAAAAAAATAATGTCAGAATAATTGCCATAAGCATTTCTTGCAAAATTCTTTGGGTTGCATTTAACTCTTGTTATATCATTTATGAAGTTGTTATAGCCAAAAACTTCATCCATAATAATTTTCACATAATGACCAATTTTTTTATCAATGTGCAAATAGATGCTTCCATTTTCCGAAAGCAACTCTCTAAGTAAAAAAAGTCGCTTTCTTAAAAATTCCAAAAAATCGCTGTGCAAGAGTTTATCAGAATATGCATGGTCATTATCAAGATTAGCAAAGTCCTGTCCTGTTCCATAAGGTGGGTCAATATAAATAAGGTCAATTTTTCCTTTCAATTCTGGAAGCAGACTTTTTAAAACATAAAAATTATCGCCAAAGATGAACTTATTAAAATCGCCTTTGTGATTAATTTTTATAGGCTTAATTGTTCCTAAATACTTTGATGTTAAAATTTCTTTTTCTTCACTTTTACCTTGATAGTTTAAAACGCAATTCCTTGATTTTTTAAAATAGATCGCTTCTGGTTCTGCTACGACTGAATTGGATGAAAGAAAATTTTCAAACTCTGAATAAGAAACACGGTAACTCTTATTTATTTTGACAGCATTTAACTCCTTTTTTTGAATATACTTCGCAACTGTTTGTCTGGTTACTTTTAGAGTTTGTGCAACTTCATCGACAGTTAAAAAATTACTCATAATCATTAGCGTTTTGATATTACTCAAAGATATTCAATTGGTTGTGATTTAGTTCTTTGAAATTTTGTTGTATTGAGTTGTTGAATAACTGTGTAACAGGTATTTTGTCGAATATGCAAATACTGATTACTTGCAGTATTTCATACAAAGATTGTTTGAGTTTAAATTTCTTTTTTGCAATGGCAACAAGAACATAAACGGACACTGCAATCCAGACTTGTGTTTTTACGGCATTTTCAGTTCTGCCCCAAAAGGATTTGATTTTAAGATGTTGTTTTATCCACTTAAAAAACAATTCTATTTTCCAGCGGTGCTTATACAGTTGTGCAATGTCAACAGCTTTTAAGTCAAAGTTGTTTGTGAGAAACACAAGCGTTCTGTTATTCTCTGCGTCAAAGAACTTTATTCGCCTTAGCAGTTCAGGATAATCTTTAGATGCATAGTAGTTATTGAGCCTGATGCGCTGGTCGCATATAACACCTTTGTTTTTATCAGCAGGAACAGAACTGATGCGGTTAAAATGCAGGTTATCTTTAGCCCTGATAACATAAAATGCTTTGCAATGGTGAATATGGTATAACCTCTGAAAGTCAGTATAGCCACGGTCTACAACGTAGAAACTGTCGGGCAGATAGCTAATCATATCCATCACATTCACTTCATGCACGGAGGCAGTTGAAATATGAATAAACTCAGGAATGGATGTTTTTAAATCCAATTGTGTGTGCAATCTTATGCCGCCCTTTGTGGTTCTAAACTTTGCCCACCAAAAAGCGCTCAGGCAAACATCAATCGTTGTAGCATCAATAGCAAACACATTGTTTTTAATGGACATTTCAAGGCCGCTGTCATTTATATAAAGTTGCTTTGCTTCTTTAATCAACAACATTGCCAGGTCATGATAGATTTGCCAGCTCCTGTTTTCATTGGCCTTTGATAAAGTGCTTTTGGCAATGGCTGTTCCGATACCGATGTGGTACAATCTTTTTTCATTGGCAGATAAACACAAAACAGTATCGGATAAACTTTCCCGATGAGTAAGTTGGCCAAAAGCCATGCACAAAAACTGGTTCCAACAACTGAAATGTTTTGTTTTATAATCACCCTTATATCGTTTACACAGCTATTAAAACTGGTATGCGAAATAAGCGACATAATTTGAGAAAAAACGAATTTACCCTGATTCATATTTGTTGATTATCAGGACATTATAGGAAAATAAATCCAAAATATTTTCAAATCGTTGCAGCTAAAAAATCGGCTGAAACTCAATACAGACCATAATTTCAAAGAACTTATTTATTAAACATCAAAACAGTAGTGACTCATAATGATTATTCATTACGCAAATGAACCTATTTTAACAAATAATCAAATGTGACATATAATTTTTGCCCACATTTTTAGGGCGACTGAGAAAAGCGGCGTGCAACATTGGGTTTTATGCAAGTTGGGCACGACAAGCAAACATCAACAAATTGCAAATCCAGGCTGTAGTTCGGGCTGGACAAGCAACTTTCAACTTTAGTTCTTAAATTCAACTTTATATTTTCAATCAACAGCGGTTCTTGCAGACGGGAATGCTAATTCCATACCTGCATAAATGCGACACCGCAAGCGGGAACACCTGCGCCGGTAAAAGGAGAAAGAAGTTTGGGTGTATCGGCCAGAAACAGAGTGTATAAACATTACCATGCCCGGGTGATTTGCCCGTCTTTTATTTGCAGGAAATACAGGTGTTTGTTCTCCATATAATCGGGCAGGCCGGTATCGGAATTAATAACCGGTTTAAAAATAAAATCTGAAAATATTTTTTGTTGAAAATCGTTGAGGTGGCTGCTGAAATCGTTGGGGTGCTTTAATAAAAGCGGGATAAACAGGTAAGCGGCTTCAAAACCTTTATAACAAAAATCAGTAGGGTATCCTTTATATTTTTTCAGGTATAGGTCCGTAAGCATTTGGCTGTAACTGTTTTGCCTGTTATTATAAAAAGGCGAGGTAAAATAAACAGGGAAATTTTTAAGGGTTTCATTTTTTACCAGCGATCTGAAAGCATCCCAGTTGGGCATCCCAATCAGTTTAATGCGGTATTGTTTTAAGAGTCCGTAACATTGCAGGGCAATCTTGTTGGCAAAGTATTCATCTAAGCTTCCGGCGATCACAATATTCTGTTTGGTGCTGTCCAGCATCGGTTTAATGCTGTTGAAGTTGCTGTCGGTAAAGTTGATGTGCTTCAGGTGCATGAGCGGTGAGCCATCAGGTGCATTGATGTCGTTAAAATATTGCTGAACCCTGTCTTCCTGTGTACCCGGCTGGCGGCAAAAAAGAATGTTGGTGGTATCGTTGTGGTTTTGTAGCAGGTAGGCATAAATGGCTTCGCAATGCGTACGAAGGGTACTGTTTAATATGGTGAGAAAAGGGTTTGAAGTGATGCCGCCATCGTTGGGATAGCTTACCGAAATGAACGGGATTTGAGCAGTGGAAGAAAAATTGGCAAGTTGTAGATAATCCTGATCGCGCACCGAGCCAATGATGAGCTGAAAGCTGTCTAATCTTTTTTGTTGAATCAGGGTTTCGATGGTTTGGCCGGCCGAGGCACAGTCGAAAATGGAAACATCAACCTGTTTGGCGGTATTGGGCATACTGTCTAATGCCACCATTGCGCCCTGTACAAACTCGATGCCCGGCACTGCAAAGCGCGGAAATTTTTTACCATAACGGTATGTGGTACCCGAAAATACAGAATCCAGGTAGATGGGGGCAATAAGGGCTACCTTCACTTTGGGTTGAGGCAGGGGTTGCAGGGGCAGTGCAGTTGCGGTATGGAATGTGGCAATGCACAGGAAGAAAGAAAAGATCAGGTTCAGGCGGAATTTCGTCATAATAATATTTTCGTTGGGTTCTTATTCCCATTCAATGGTAGCGGGTGGTTTAGAGCTGATGTCGTAAACAACCCTGTTGATTCCTTTTACCTGGTTAATGATATCGTTTGATGTGTTGGCCAGGAAATCGTAAGGCAGGTGGCACCAGTCGGCCGTCATGCCATCAACCGAACTCACTGCACGCAGTGCCACGGTATATTCATAGGTTCTTTCATCGCCCATTACGCCCACGCTTTTTACGGGAAGCAAAATTGCACCTGCCTGCCAAACCTGGTTGTAAAGCCCGGCGCTTTTTAATGCAGAGATGAAGATATGATCTGCCTCCTGCAATAATTGTACCTTATCTTCCGTAACTTCTCCCAAAATGCGGATGGCCAGCCCGGGGCCGGGGAAGGGGTGGCGCCCGAGCATTTCTGCGGGTATGCCCATTTCGGCACCAATGCGCCTCACTTCATCTTTAAAAAGCAGGCGCAGCGGCTCTGCCAGTTTCAGCTTCATTTTTTGAGGAAGGCCGCCTACGTTGTGGTGCGATTTTATGGTAACCGACGGGCCATGCACCGACACCGATTCAATTACATCGGGATAAATGGTGCCCTGGCCAAGAAAATGGATATCGGGTAATTTGGCGGCTTCCTCTTCAAAAACATCGATAAAAGAAGCGCCAATGGCTTTGCGTTTATCTTCAGGAAGGGTTTTGCCGGCAAGTTTGCCATAAAAATAATTGCGGGCATTTACCCCCTTTACATTCAGACCCAACTGCCGGTAGGCATCCAGCACATTTTCGTATTCATGTTTGCGGAGCAGCCCGTTATCAATAAAAATTCCATGAAGGTTTTTACCGATGGCTTTATGGATGAGGATAGCGGCTACGGTACTGTCAACCCCGCCACTGAGGCCCATTACCACGCTTTGGTCGCCAATCTGGTTGCGGAGGGCTTCTACGGTATCGGTAATATAATGGGCGGGGATCCAGTTTGCGGAACAGCCGCAAATATTAAACAGGAAATTGGCAAGGATCTTTTTGCCTTCGGTGGAGTGATACACTTCGGGGTGAAACTGGAGGCCATAAACGGGGTTAGCGCTGTTTTCGGAGGCAAAGGCGGCAACCGGGATGCTTTCGGTGGCGCCGAGGATGCTGAAACCTTCGGGAATTTTTTTGATGGTATCACTGTGGCTCATCCAAACCTGGGAGCCGTTGCCGATGCCGTCAAGAAGCCGGGAGGGTTGCGAAATCTGAAAGGATGCACGCCCGTATTCACGTTTATTGCTTTTTGCCACTTCTCCACCATATTCTTTAGCTATGAGTTGTGCCCCGTAGCAAATACCCAGAACCGGTAGTTTACTTTGGAGGGAATGGATGTTTATGCCCGGCGCATCCTCCTGGTTTACGGAAAAGGGAGAGCCGGATAGGATGAAACCCTTTACCCCTTCCGGGTTTTGCGGTTGCTGGTTAAAGGGGATGATTTCGCAATACACTTTTTGTTCCCTTATTGCCCTTGCTATTAATTGGGTGTACTGCGATCCGAAATCGAAGATGATGATCTTTTCCGTCATATAGCCGCAAAGATAGCATCTGGGGTTGTGAAGCCTTCAAAATTACCATTGACTTCCCCGCAAGGTGCGTACTGGAGACTTGGGAATGATAAGCTATTATTTTTCTCAGAAAATACACTGATTTTCACGGATAAAAAAAATAGTGGTTATCTGGTCTTCTGTGAGCCATTATTTTTCATTTTTCCAAAAGCTGAAGGGCTGCCGGACAGCAGCGATACCGCAGGTACAAGCGGATGGCCGGAACTGCCGCTGAGAAAGGAGATATAGCTGAAAGCCCCTAATAATGAAGAAGTTGGGGCAGTAATATGGGCATCAGCCGTTTCCCGTGTACAATTACCACAAAAGAGCGAAAAATCGTTCAAATCTTTTTGCGGATTAGAATCATACCCTTACCTTTGCACTCCAAATTAAAAAAACGGATTTTTAAAGTTCTTTGTATATGTCACAACGCATCAGAATCAAACTGCAGTCTTACGACCATAATCTGGTGGATAAGTCGGCTGAAAAGATTGTAAAAACTGTACGCAGCACAGGCGCAGTGGTAACGGGGCCAATTCCCCTGCCAACGCATAAAAAGATTTTTACGGTATTGCGCTCACCGCACGTAAATAAGAAAGCGCGCGAACAGTTTCAGTTGTGCACACATAAACGTTTATTAGACATTTACACCAGCAGCAGCCGCACTGTGGATGCACTGAGTAAGCTGGATTTGCCAAGTGGTGTGGATGTTGAAATAAAGGCCTGATGAACCTTCCTGCCCCTTATATTAATAATAAGGGAACCGGGAAAGGCGCCAGGTAAGCTCTTAAAAAGAAAAAATTTGAACACCCATCTCCTGCAAAAGCCGGAGCGCTGGGTAAAATACAGATACAATGAAAAGTATTATTGGAAAGAAGATTGGCATGACCAGTATCTTTGATGCCTCCGGCAAACAAACTGCCGTTACCATCATTGAAGCCGGCCCCTGTGTTGTAACGCAAAAGAAAACCGTGGATACCGACGGTTACAATGCCCTCCAGATCGCATTCGGCGATAAAAAAGAAAAGCACGCCATTAAAGCGGAAGTTAACCACTTTGCCAAGGCGAACACTGCTCCCAAAAAAATAGTAAAAGAAATACGCGATAGCGAAATTGACAAAAATGTAGGTGAAAGCATTACCGTTGACATTTTTGCCGAAGGCGACCAGGTGGCCGTTGTAGGCACATCCAAAGGAAAGGGTTTCCAGGGTGTGGTTAAACGCCATGGCTTTTCGGGTGTGGGTGAACAATCGCATGGCCAGCACGACCGCCAGCGCGCTCCGGGTTCTATCGGTAACTCTTCCGATGCCAGCCGCGTATTTAAAGGCATGCGCATGGCCGGGCGTATGGGTGGCAACAGGGTGAAGATGAAAGGCCTGAAGGTGGTGAAAATATTTCCTGAAAAAAATTACCTCTTAATAAGTGGTTCGGTTCCCGGCCATAATGGTTCAATCGTATTAATCCAAAAGTAATATGCAACTCGATATATTAAACAGCAAAGGCGAAAAAACCGGCCGCACCGTAAATCTTCCGGATGATATTTTCGGCATTGAGCCAAACGATCATGTGATTTACTTAGCCGTAAAGCAATACCAGGCTGCACAGCACCAGGGTACGCACAAAGTAAAAACCCGCATGGAAGTGCATGGTTCATCAAAGAAACTGCATAAACAAAAAGGTACAGGCGGAGCGCGTAAGGGTAACCTGCGGAACCCGTTGTATAAAGGCGGTGGTACCATTTTTGGCCCCAAGCCCCACGGTTACGATTTTAAACTGAACCGCAGGGTGAAGGATTTAGCCAAGATGAGCGCACTTGCCTATAAGGCAAAAGATAACGCCATTGTGGTGCTGGAAGATGTGAAAATGGAAGCACCTAAAACAAGCGAATTTAACACGATGCTTAAAAACCTGAATCTGAAAGGTAAAAAAGCATTGATGGTATTGCCCGAGTTTAATGGCAATTTTTATCTCAGCCTTCGTAATGTTCAGGGCGTTTGCAGTACCCTGCTGAGCGATTTGAATACTTACGACATCCTGAATGCAAATGTGCTGGTGCTTACCGAAAGCGCAGCTAAAATGTTTACGGAACCGGCCGAAGAAGTGGCAGCTTAAACCCAAAACTTCAAATTAAGAACAACATGAAACCGTCTGATGTTTTAATAAAACCCATCCTCTCCGAAAAAGCAAATAAGCAGGCAGAGAAATCGAACCGCTATGCTTTTGTGGTGAACAGGAAGGCAAATAAACTGGAAATTAAAAAGGCCGTAGAACAGTTTTACGGGGTGCAGGTGCAGGAAGTGAATACCCTGGTGATGCCCTCTAAGCAAAAAGCCAAATACACCAAAGCCGGATTTTTAGTGGGCCGCAAGCCGGCAAAGAAAAAGGCAGTGGTAACCGTGGCTGAAGGCGAAACCATCGACCTGTACAGCGAAAACATTTAAGTTCAGCTTAGTAAAAAAAATGAATGGTGGTCAGCACCGCAAAGTTTTGACAAATAAATTAAAGTAGAAAATGGCACTTAAAAAATACAAACCGGTAACCGCAGGCACGCGTTGGAGAATTGGAAATGCCTATGCGGAAATAACCAGCGATACGCCGGAAAAAACCCTGCTCGAAAAAAAGCACAGTACAGCAGGCCGCAATGCGCAGGGGCGCCGCTCTATGCGTTATAAAGGCGGTGGCAATAAAAACCAGTACAGGATAATAGATTTTAAGCGCAATAAAAAAGAAATTCCCGCTACGGTAAAAACCATTGAGTACGATCCAAACCGTTCTGCATTTATTGCCCTGGTTTCGTATGCCGATGGGGAAAAACGTTACATACTTGCCCCACAGGGATTGCAGGTAGGCCAAACCGTTATAAGCGGAGATGCGGTTGCCCCCGAACTGGGCAATGCGCTTATGCTGAAAAACATGCCGCTGGGTACCAATGTGCACAATGTAGAAATGCAACCCGGCCAGGGGGGAATTCTGGTGCGCAGCGCAGGTACATCGGCACAGCTTAGCAATAAGGAAGAAAAATATGCAGTTTTAAAAATGCCAAGCGGCGAATTGCGTAAAGTGCTGATCAATTGTTATGCAACGGTAGGGGTTACCGGTAATACCGATCACAACCTGCAAAGCATGGGTAAAGCCGGCCGTAACCGCTGGAAGGGCATTCGCCCACGTACCCGCGCAGTGGCCATGAACCCGGTTGATCACCCAATGGGTGGTGGTGAAGGCCGTGCATCGGGCGGACACCCGCGCAGCCGTACCGGTAAATATGCTAAAGGAGAAATTACCCGCACCAGGGGGAAAGGCTCCGATAAGCTGATCATTCAGCGCCGCAACGGTAAGAAATTACCCAACAAATAAACAAGTTAAAATATCCCGCCCCGCGGGAAAATAAACAGAGAACAAAATAATATGGCACGTTCGTTAAAAAAAGGCCCTTATGTTGAAACCAAGCTCGATCGCAAAGTGCTTTCGATGATGGAAGGAAAAACAAAAAAGGGCGTAATTAAAACCTGGAGCCGCCGGAGCACCATAACCCCCGATTTTGTTGGGCTTACGTTTGCAGTGCACAACGGCAATAAATTCATCCCGGTTTATATTACCGAATTTATGGTAGGCCACAAGCTTGGCGAGTTTGCACCTACAAGAAACTTTAAAGGCCACTCAAGTAAAAAGGTTTAATCATCTGTATTCCGGGCAGCTTTTTTAAAACAAGGGTGCACGGAAATAAAAAGGAAATAATGGAAGCAGTAGCAAAACTTAATAATTACCCCACATCGCCCCGCAAAATGCGGTTGCTTGCCGATCTGATCCGCGGGATGAAGGTTGACAAAGCGCTTGCCGTTTTGGATCACAACCCCAAGCACCCGGCAGTGCCCCTGCGCAAACTGGTGCTTTCGGCCATCAGCAACTGGAAAGCAAAGAATGAAGGGGAAGATGAAACCGAATTGCTGGTAAAAACAATTTTTGTGGATGGCGCCCGTGTAATTAAACGTATGCGCCCCGCACCACAGGGCCGTGGATACCGGGTTCGCAAACGCAGCAACCACGTAACGGTTATTGTAGATACCGAAGCCAATAAAAAAGCGGCTAAAAAAGTTGCGCCTGCAGAAACAGTGGCAGCCGAAGAAGTTGTTGCAAAGAAACCTGCAGCTAAAAAAACCGCAGCTCCTAAAAAGAAGGCCGCAACTAAAAATGATAATAACTAAAAACCAAATATGGGTCAGAAAACAAATCCAACAGGTGCAAGATTAGGGATAATCCGTGGATGGGACAGTAATTGGTATGCCGGTAAAAAAGATTATGCCGCAAAACTGATTGAGGACGATAAGATAAGGAATTACCTGAATGCACGTATCAATAAGGGAGGGATTTCTAAAATCGTAATTGAACGTACTTTAAATAAACTGATTGTAACCATTCATACTTCAAAGCCGGGTATCATTATTGGTAAAGGTGGTGGTGAAGTGGATAGGATTAAGGAAGAGTTGAAAAAACTTTGCGGTAAGGAAGATGTGCAGATCAACATTCTGGAGATTCGCAGGCCGGAACTGGATGCAAGCATTGTGGCCGATACCATTGCCCGCCAAATCGAAAACCGCATCAATTACAAACGGGCTATTAAAATGGCGATTGCTTCTGCTCTCCGTATGGGCGCTGAAGGGATTAAGGTGAAAGTGGGTGGCCGTTTGGGTGGTGCAGAAATTGCCCGCAGCGAAGAAATTAAACAGGGCCGTACGCCTTTGCATACTTTCCGTATGGATATTGATTATGCCAGCACTTTTGCACTAACTGTATATGGTAAGATTGGTATTAAGGTATGGATTTGTAAGGGAGAAGTATTGGGCAAGCGCGATCTGAACCCGAATGTTTTTGCCGGTGGAGGTAAGATGGATGGCGAAAGAGGAGGATTTGATCATCACCGCCGCGACGACCGCCGGGGTGGAGATCGCCGCGACGACCGCCGGGGTGGCGGTGGACGCGGGAAGCGTTAATTATTAAAAATAAAAAATGGTTTGGGAGTTGTACCTCCCAAAGAAAAAATAGAGAAAGATGTTATCACCAAAAAGAACCAAACACAGGAAAACCCAGAAGGGAAGAATGAAAGGGGATACCAAACGCGGAGCTACACTGGCTTTTGGCAGCTTTGGTTTAAAAGCCTTAGACAGTGTTTGGCTTACCAGCCGCCAGATTGAAAGCGCCCGCCAGGCCATGACCCGCCACATGAAAAGGGAAGGGAATGTATGGATCAGGGTATTTCCGGATAAACCCATTACGGCTAAGCCCGCCGAAGTGAGGATGGGTAAAGGTAAAGGAAACCCCGAAGGATGGGCGGCTATTGTACAGCCCGGAAGGATCATTTTTGAAGCTGACGGGGTTCCGGTACAGGTTGCAAAAGAAGCAATGGCACTTGCCGCTCAAAAGCTTCCGATCTTAACCAAATTTGTTGTACGCCACGATTACCAGGCATAAACCATTTGATGGTCTGTAAAAGACTTTAATCAGATTTAAATAAATAAAGAGATGTCAAAAAGAGTCGATTTTCTAACCAGCCTGAAAGGTTTGAGTACAGAAGACCTGATTGCGAAAATACAGGAGGATGAACGGAGGTTGAAGAAACTGAAGTTTGCCCATGCGGTTACCCCGCTGGAAAATCCGCAAACCATTAAGTTTTTGCGCAGGGATATTGCCCGTATGAAATCAGCGTTGAAAAAAAATCAAATTGGTGCATAATTAAGATCCGGAACCAGGATCTGATAAATAAAAAATGATGGAAGCAGTAAACAACACAACAGGCGTTGAAAGGAATTTAAGGAAAATGAGGATAGGGGTAGTATCCAGCAATAAAATGGATAAAACCATTACCGTAAACGTAGAGCGTAAGGTAAAGCACCCGCTGTATGGTAAGTTCCTTAAAAAGACCACCAAGTTTCATGCGCACGACGAAAAGAATGAGTGCAGCATTGGCGACACCGTCAGAATTATGGAAGCACGCCCCCTCAGCAAAACAAAACGCTGGAGGCTGGTGGAAATAATTGAAAAAGTAAAATAATTGTTGAAGGGATTATACCCGGCTAAACATTACATACCATTGCCCGGATGCGGGCAAAAAAAATAAAGAAATGATTCAGCAAGAGAGCAGATTAAATGTAGCAGATAACAGCGGTGCAAAAGAAGTGCTTTGTATTCGCGTACTGGGAAACAGCGGCCAGGATTATGCTAAAATCGGCGATAAGATTGTGGTTACCGTAAAAGATGCGATGCCGGCAGGCGGCATTAAAAAGGGTACCGTAAGCAAAGCCGTTATTGTGCGCACCAAAAACAAGCTGCGCCGCAAAGATGGCTCCTACATCCGCTTTGATGACAATGCCGTGGTGTTGTTGAACAATGCTGATGAACCACGCGGCACCCGCATTTTTGGGCCCGTAGCCCGCGAACTGAGGGATAAAGGTTATATGAAAATCATTTCCCTTGCACCCGAAGTGCTGTAATAAGAAACAGCATCATCAATTAATTGAACAGCTTTAAAGCAGATATAAAATGAACAAGAGATTTAAACCAAAATTCAGCATCAAAAAAGGGGATTCTGTTGTGGTGATTGCCGGCGACCATAAAGACCTGAAGAAACCGCACAAGGTGCTGGAAGTACTGGTTGATGAAGCAAGGGTATTGGTTAAAGGCGTAAATATTGTTACCAAACATACCAAGCCTTCGGCACAAAATACCCAGGGAGGCCTTCACAAAGTGGAAGCGCCAATTGCCATCAGCAATGTTATGCTTTGGGATGCTAAATCCGGCGGGCCATCAAAAATTTCGCGCAGCCGCAAGGATGGAAAATTAGTAAGAACCGCTAAAAAATCAGGGGAGGTAATCAAATAATGAGTACTACAACAAATAAACCCAGGTTAGCAGTTAAGTACAATAAGGAAGTTGTACCTGCTTTAATGAAGAAATTCAGCTATAGGTCTGTTATGCAGGCGCCAAAGCTGAAAAAGATTTGCCTGAACCGCGGCGTAAATGGCGCGGTTACCGATAAAAAACTGATTGATGTAGCCATCGAAGAACTTTCGGCCATTACCGGGCAAAAAGCGGTGGCAACCAATTCTAAAAAGGACATCTCAAACTTCAAGCTCCGTAAAAATATGCCCATTGGGGCAAGGGTAACCCTGCGCGGTGTGAAAATGTATGAGTTTCTCGACAGGCTGGTTTCGGTTTCCCTTCCGCGTGTTCGCGATTTTAAGGGAATTAACGATAAGTCGTTCGATGGCCGTGGCAATTATACCCTCGGGGTAACGGAACAAATCATCTTCCCCGAAATTGATATCGATAAAGTGAATAAAATCACCGGGCTGGATATCACTTTTGTTACCTCAGCCAACAGCAACGAAGAAGCATTCGAACTGCTGAAGGAACTGGGTATGCCGTTTAAAAATGTAAAAAAATCTGAAAATTAAAATATGGCAAAAAAATCAATTGTAGCCAGGCAGAACAAGCGCCAGAAAGCCGTTGAAAAATATGCAGCAAAAAGAGCCGCATTAAAAGAAGCGGGCGATTTTGCAGCACTCGATCTGCTTCCTAAAAACGCTTCACCCGTTCGGTTGAAAAACCGTTGCCAGCTTTCGGGCAGGCCCCGCGGTTATATGCGTCATTTCGGGCTTTGCCGCGTTATGTTCAGGGATATGGCCCTCGCAGGCAAGATCCCCGGCGTAAAAAAAGCCAGTTGGTAAAACTTCCAATGGCATCCATTATTATTTTGGATATCGCATTGTAACACAATTATTCAAATCAATTAACAGCAATACACAATGGTTACTGATCCAATAGCAGATTATCTTACCCGGATTCGAAACGCGCAAATGGCCAACCATCGCATCGTGGAAATTCCGGCAAGCAACCTGAAGAAACGCATCACCGAGATCCTTTACGAAAAAGGGTACATCCTTAAATATAAATTTGAAGACAACAATAAACAGGGGATGATCAAAATTGCATTGAAATACGATGCAGCTACCAAATTACCCGCCATTCAAAGCCTGGAAAGGGTAAGCCGCCCCGGGCTTCGCTCTTATTCCAAACCACAGGAATTCAGGCGCGTGCGCAACGGGTTGGGGATTTCCATCATCTCTACCTCAAAAGGGGTGATGACCGATAAGGAAGCAAAAGCCCAAAACGTAGGTGGCGAAGTGCTTTGTAACATATTCTAAAATTCCGGCAGGAGAACATGCCGTTAAGATGCCTTAAGCTTTTTGTACATAGCTGACCGCAATCGTTCTCAACAACAAAATTTTTAAACTGATTTAAAGAAGTACAATGAGTAGGATAGGAAAAAAACAGATCGATGTACCCAATGGGGTAACCGTTACCGTTGGAAAGGATAATTCAATTACGGTTAAAGGCCCAAAAGGTGAACTGAAGCAAAGCATCGACAGAGATATTACTGTAGAGGTGAAAGACGGAAAGGTTGATCTGATCCGTCCTACCGATCAGATCAGGCATAAAGCGTTGCACGGGCTTTATCGCTCGCTGTTGAACAATATGGTGGTTGGCGTTTCAGAAGGATATACCCGCCAGCTCGAACTGGTGGGTGTGGGGTATAAAGCCGCTAACCAGGGAAACCAGCTCGATCTTGCACTTGGTTATTCGCACAACATCATTTTCGATATTCCTAAAGAACTTACGGTTAAAACCGAACAGGAAAAAGGGAAGAACCCGATCATCACCTTCACCAGCGCCGATAAACAACTGATTGGCCAGGTATGCGCAAAAATCCGCAGCCTGCGTAAGCCCGAACCATACAAAGGAAAGGGTGTGAAGTTTGCAGGTGAAGTGCTTCGCAGAAAAGCTGGTAAATCGGCTGGTAAATAAGCCGGGGCATTAAATTTAAATGGATAAACATTCCTGGCAGCATCAGGAATAAAACATAAAAAAATGAGCAAAACAAAAGCAAGTGCACGACAGAAGATACGCTATCGCATTCGTAAGAAAGTGGCAGGAAATGCCGCCGTACCACGTTTGAGCGTATTCAGGAGCAATACCGATATCTATGTGCAACTGATTGATGACAACAACGGGCAAACCCTTGCTTCGGCATCATCAAAGCAAAAAGATATTTCGGCACAGAAAGCGCCAAAAATTGAAAAAAGTAAAATGGTGGGTGAAGCCATTGCTAAAAAAGCCACTGAGCTGGGATTGAAAAAAGTGGTTTTTGACCGTGGCGGATATTTATATCATGGCCGTGTAAAAGCCCTGGCAGAAGGCGCACGCGAAGCGGGCCTTGAATTTTAATTTAAAACATCGTAATACAGCAATATAATGTCAAAAGTTACTGGATTAAAAGTGAAGGCCGGCGACCTTGAACTGAAGGAAAAAGTGGTAGCCATAAACCGTGTGGTTAAAACAACCAAAGGCGGCCGTGCATTCAGTTTCTCTGCCTTAGTAGTGGTGGGTAACGAAGCCGGCGTGGTTGGCCACGGGCTGGGAAAAGCAAAGGAAGTGCAGGAAGCCATCACAAAAGGTATTGAGGATGCAAAAAAGAACCTCATTAAAGTACCTATTATGCATGGTACCATTCCGCACGAGCAGCTTACCAAATCGGGCGCTGCAAAGGTGTTGCTTAAACCCGCATCTTTAGGTACCGGTGTAATTGCAGGTGGTAGTATGCGCGCCGTGCTGGAATCGGCCGGCCTTACCAACGTGCTCACCAAAAACCTCGGATCGGCAAACCCGCACAATGTGGTGAAAGCTACCATTAAGGCACTTTCTTCGCTGCGCGAACCGGTGCAGGTTGCAAAAACCAGAAATGTATCGCTGAAAAAAGTATTTAACGGGTAACCTTTGCCGTAAGGCATGCAACCACTAACGTTAAGCCATCAACGAAAAAGTTATGAAAAAGATAAAAGTAACCCAGGTTAAAAGTACCATCGACCGGCCCGAACGGCAAAAACGCACCATGCATGCGCTTGGCCTTCGTAAACTGAATGCTTCGGTTGAAGTGGAAGCAACTCCACAGATCCTGGGGATGGTTACCAAAGTAAACCATCTTGTAAAAGTGGAAGAAATCTGATTTCTTCCTTTATTATTTAATAAGCGAGGGGTGATGCCCCGTAAGTAAAAAATCAATAAGTAGATTATGCAACTGCACAACCTGAAACCTGCAAAAGGTTCAACACACAAATCCAAACGCCTCGGCCGCGGGGAGGCCAGCGGAAAAGGCGGCACCTCCACAAAAGGAAATAAAGGGGGACAGAGCCGCGCGGGTTATAAAAGTAAAAAAGGACACGAAGGCGGACAAATGCCTATTCAACGCCGTATTCCAAAACGCGGATTCAAAAATCCCGATCGCATCGAGTATAAAGTATTCAACCTTGGCCAGATAGATCAACTGGCAGAAAAATATGAACTTACCGAATTCAGCCATTCTACCCTTTATACCAATAGCCTCATTAGCCAGACAGACAGGATCAAGCTGCTGGGAAATGGTGAATTAAAAGGAAAATTCAGCTTTAAAGTAGATGCCGTAAGCGAAAAAGCCAAATCTGCTATTGAAGCTTCGGGCGGAACCCTGGAAATAGTGAAATAATTACCCGATCTTTACGGGCGCATATCAACATTATGCCTTGTTTTTGTAAAGGGTATTACATTTAAACTGATTTAAATCTGTGAAGAAATTCATAACCACACTTAAGAATATCTGGAGCATAGAGGAACTGAGGAAAAAGATCATCTACACTTTATTGCTGCTGTTCATCTATCGGCTCGGTTCATTTATCGTTCTTCCCGGTCTGGATCCCAATAAATTAGATGCACTTCACCAAAGCACCCGCTCAAATGGTATGCTTGGGCTGCTGGATGCATTTGTTGGAGGAGCCTTTTCAAAGGCTTCTATTTTTGCGCTGGGAATTATGCCCTATATCTCCGCTTCCATCTTTATGCAACTGGTAACCATCCTGGTTCCCCAAATGGCTAAAATTCAAAAAGACGGAGAAAGCGGTCAAAAGAAAATTAATCAATGGACACGGTACCTCACCGTTATCGTTACTGCTTTTCAGGCAGCATTTTATATCAGCTATCTGGAAAGCCCTGCCAATGCCGGAGCGCTTATCCCCGCTTACAGTGGTTTCTTCTGGTTATCTACCGTAGTAATCCTTACCGTAGGTACGCTCTTTGTAATGTGGCTGGGTGAAAAAATTACCGATAAAGGTTTGGGTAATGGTACTTCCATCATCATCATGATCGGTATCCTGGCCCGCTTACCACAGGGTATCAGCCAGGAATGGGCCGCCCGTACCACCCGCGGCGCCGGCGGTTTGCTCATTATGCTGATTGAAATTGTGGTGCTGATTGCCGTTATCATGGGGCTTATTATGCTGGTACAGGGCACACGCCGCGTACCGGTTAATTACGCCAAACAACTTGTGGGCAACCGCCAGGTGGCAGGTTCAAGAAACTTCCTTCCACTAAAAGTGAATGCATCGGGTGTAATGCCCATCATCTTTGCACAGGCGCTTATCTTTTTGCCAACCGTTTTCAGCGGGTTTACCGGCGAGGGGTTTGCACGCCACTTTATGGAACAAACCAGTTGGGTGTATATGACGGTTTATTCCCTGTTGGTAATCGCATTTACTTTTCTTTATACCGCACTTATTTTTAACCCCAAACAAATGGCCGATGAACTTAAGCGGAATAATGGTTTCATCCCCGGCGTAAAACCCGGAAAAGATACGGCCGATTATATTGGTACCATTATGGACAGAATTACATTTCCCGGCTCAATCATGCTGGCTGTTGTGGGTATTCTCCCCGGGCTGGTTGAACTGTTTTCGGGAATGTCGCAAACCTTCTCTACCTTCTACGGCGGTACATCACTGCTCATTATGGTAGGGGTTATCCTGGATACCCTTCAGCAAATTGAAACCCAATTGCTGATGCGCCAGTACGATGGGTTGATGTCAACAGGACGACTTAAAGGACGTCATGCCGTTCCGTCCGGAATGTAAAAGAATAACCTGATTTCATTTTCGATATTCAAACCCTGACGTAGATCGTTGGGGTTTGTTTTAATTTTGACATTCATGATTCACATAAAATCTTCCGAAGAAATAGTATTGATGCGCCACAGTTGCCTGCTGGTGGGTGAGGCACATGCCGCAGCAGCAAAAGAAATGAAACCGGGCATGAGTACCATGCAGGTAAATAACATCGTGGAAACTTTTATACAGGATCATGGTGGTATCCCTTCTTTCAAAAATTACAATGGTTTTCCCTTTGCTACCTGCATCTCGATGAATGATGCCGTTGTACATGGATTCCCCGGAAATACGGAACTAAAAGACGGCGATGTGATATCGCTTGATATTGGCGTTTATAAAAACGGGTTTCATGGCGACAGCGCCTATACTTACGCCATTGGCGAAGTGAATGAAGAAACAAAAAAACTGCTTCGTATTACCAAAGAAGCACTCTACCTCGGTATCCAAAAAGCAAGATCAGGCAACAGAATAGGCGATATTGCCAGCGCCATACAGGAATACGCCGAAAAACAACATGGCTATGGCGTGGTGCGCGAACTGGTTGGCCACGGATTGGGTAAGCACCTACATGAAGACCCCCAGGTGCCTAATTATGGAAAAAGAGGCCAGGGGCCAAAATTAAAACCCGGAATGGTATTGGCCATTGAACCGATGATAAACCTCGGAAAAAAAGACGTTGATTTTTTAAACGACGGCTGGACGGTGCTTACCCGCGACAGGAAATTATCTGCACACTTTGAACATGATGTGCTCATCACCAAAGCCGATCCCGATATCCTCAGTTCCTTTGCTCCCATCGAACAGGCCGAACGGAATAATCCCAACCTTAGCTGGTGCCATAACTGAAATGACCATGCCTACTAAAACCCTGGTTGTGGCAGGTGGCGGCGCTGCCGGCTTTTTTTGTGCGGTAAACGCAGCCCGTTTATCTCCCGGCCTCCGGGTGGTGATTCTTGAAAAATCGGGAAAGCTGCTCTCCAAAGTAAAAGTAAGCGGCGGCGGAAGATGTAATGTTACCCACCAGTGCCATAGCATAACGGAAATGATTAAATGCTATCCGCGGGGAGCTTCTTTTCTAAAAAAATCTTTTCATCATTTCTTTACCTCCGATGTAATTGAATGGTTTAAAAGCCGGGGAGTAAAACTGAAGGCTGAACCCGATGGAAGAATGTTCCCGGTTAGCAACAGTTCTCAAACCATCATCGATTGCCTGCTTGCCGAATCGGAGAAATATGCTGTAGAACTGCGTATGCACACGGCATTAAAATCAATAAAAAAAGCTGCTGGCCGATGGGTGTTGCATACTACCGGCGAAACCTTAATTGCCGATGCTGTTTGTATAGCTGCCGGGGGATTTCCCAAACCCGATCAATTTTCCTGGCTTTTGGAAACCGGGCATACCATTTCCATGCCGGTGCCTTCTTTATTTACGTTTAACCTGGCCGATAAAGCCATCACCGGCCTGATGGGCATTGCGGTGGAGAATGTACAAGTTAAAATAGCAGGCACAAAGCTGGTTGAAAACGGATCGCTGTTAATTACCCATTGGGGCTTTAGCGGCCACGCCATTTTAAGGCTATCCGCCTGGGGCGCCCGTTTATTGGCCGAAAAAGAATATGCTTTCGAAGTATTGGTTAACTGGTGCCCTCCGTACAACGAAACTTCGGTTATTCCCCTGCTCCTTAACATGCAGGATATACATTCCTCCCGAAAAGTGATCAACAAAAATGAGTTTGGGTTGCCTGCAAGGTTGTGGGAACATCTGATAATTGAATCGGGGATTGATGAAGATTGCAAATGGGGGAATCTTTCCGCCAAACTCCGTAACCGGCTTGCCCGCACATTATGTTCATCGGTATTCAGGGTAAATGGAAAAGCAACATTTAAAGAAGAATTTGTAACTGCCGGGGGCATATCACTGGGCGAAATAGACGCAAACAGCATGGAAAGCAAACTTGCCCCGGGGCTTTATTTTGCCGGTGAAATAATGGATGTGGACGGGATTACGGGAGGGTATAATTTTCAACACGCCTGGACCTCCGGATACCTGGCCGCACAATCCATCAGTAAAAAACATCTTTAACGTTTTTACGCTAAGGATCGTTTCCTAATCAATAAATTTGCTGCATTCCATTTATGAAGATCCTCGACAGGTACATTCTGGGTAAATATTTCAGCAGCTTTTTCTTTTGTATCCTGCTGATGACGGTGATTGTGGTGGTGGTAGACATTAGTGAAAAAACCGACGACTTTGTAAGGTCGAAACTAAGCGCCACCCAGATCATGACAGATTACTATTTCGGGTTTATTCCCCGGATAGATGCCATGCTGTTCCCGCTTTTTGTATTTATTGCAGTTATTTTTTTTACTTCCAAAATGGCTGGCCGCTCCGAAATTATTGCCATCTTCAGCTCGGGGGTGAGCTTTAAACGGTTTATGTTTCCATACTTTATTGGCGGTTTGGTGCTCTCCGGTTTATTGTGGGCAGCCAATCAGTATGTGGTTCCGCAGGCAAATCGCAAATGGGCCGATTTTGATAAGAAGTATATTCACTTCAACATGTCGGAATCTGAAAAATCCACCTTTAAGCAAAATCTTTATTTCCGGATAGATACCAATACCTATGCAGCTATCCGGAGCTACGATACCATCACAAAATCAGGGTATAATTTATCGGTGCAACGTTTCAAAAACAGGCAGTTGATTTATAACCTGCGGGCTTCCAATTTTAATTGGGATACAACCCATAAAAACTGGAAACTGCTGAACGCCATGGAAAGAACCCTTTCCGGTTTGAATGAACAAAATACCATGCTGGGCACCACCAACCGGAATCTTGGGTTTAAACCGGTTGACCTTAACCGCGATGAATATCTTAAAGACCAGATGCCTACGCCCGAACTGAACCGGTTTATCGCCTTAGAGAAACTTCGTGGTTCCGAAATGCTGAATACCCTGTTGATAGAAAAATATAACCGGGATGCCATCCCGGTTTCCGTTTTTATTCTCACCATTATTGGCGCTGTACTTGCATCCCGAAAAGTAAGGGGAGGCAGTGGGGCGCACCTGGCACTGGGTGTACTCATCAGCGTTTCCTATATTATTTTCAGCAGGTTTTCCATCGTTTTTGCCACCAAAGGGAATTTTACCCCCTGGCTGGCCGCCTGGATCCCAAACTTCATTTTTGGTATTCTTGCTGCATATTTATATAAAAGAGCGCCAAAGTAATTTTTTCGTTCAATCTGTTACCAAAAGTTTTGCCTATCAGGGCAGGAGGTTGTAATTTTAAGGCCATCCATGATGGCTCTTCTTTTTTTGTAGCTTACCAAACATTCGGGTACCTTTTTTCGTTTGTATTTCGTATTTAGGCACGCTGCGGGAAGATTATTCCTCGATTATATCAACACTCAACATATAAAAAAATGGGTATTATAAAAGAAAGGTTTAAAGTAAAGACCGATTCAACAGCTTCTGAGATTAAAGATTTATTAAAAGAGCATGGCGACAAAACAATTGGGGAGGTAACCCTTTCCCAAATTTACCAGGGAATGAGGGGCATAACCGGCCTGGTTTCTGAAACATCCTTACTTGATTCGCAGGATGGGATTCGCTTTCGCGGGTATTCTATTCCCGAACTCAGGGAAAAACTCCCTAAGGCAGAGGGGGGCACAGAGCCGCTTCCCGAAGGATTATTTTATCTGATGCTGGTAGGTTCCCTGCCTACCGAAGAGGATGTTCATCACCTCAGCAGCGTATGGCAGCGCAGAAGCCACGTACCTAATCATGTTTTTGCAACCATTGAAGCATTGCCCATCACTTCCCATCCAATGACGCAGTTTGTGGTGGCCATTATGGCATTGGGAACGGAAAGCCATTTCGCAAAAAAATATGCAAACGGAATGGCAAAAAAAGATTACTGGGAATCTACTTTCGATGATGCCATGGATCTCATTGCCAGGCTTCCCAGGATTGCCGCTTATATTTATCGCCGGAAATACAAAGGAGGAGAGCATATTCAACCCAACGGCCTCTTAGACTGGGCCGGAAATTTCGCCCACATGATGGGGTTTGAACAGGATGGGTTTAAAGAATTGATGCGCTTGTATATGACCATTCATGCCGATCATGAAGGAGGTAACGTTTCCGCACACACTACGCACCTGGTAGGCTCGGCGCTTAGCGATCCTTATCTTAGTTTTGCTGCCGGTATGAATGGACTGGCAGGCCCATTGCATGGCCTGGCTAACCAGGAAGTGATTAAATGGATTTTTGAGTTACGCGAACGGATAGGTTCTGAAAACCCAACTAAAGAACAAATATCCGAATATGTACAGCAAACTTTAAAAGAAGGAAAAGTGGTTCCGGGCTATGGCCATGCCGTACTCAGGCAAACAGACCCCCGCTTTACCGCACAAATGGAATTTGGGAAAAAGCACATGCCTGATGATCCGCTGGTTCAAACAGTTTGGAATATTTATGATACGGTTCCCAACATTTTGGGTTCTATTGCAAAAATTAAAAATCCCTGGCCAAATGTGGATGCACACAGTGGCGCCCTGCTGGTTCATTATGGCATGAAGGAATACGAATTTTATACTGTGCTGTTTGGTGTTTCGCGCGCACTTGGTGTGCTCTCAAGCCTTTGCTGGGACAGGGCTTTGGGCTTCCCGCTCGAAAGGCCAAAATCGGTAACCACCGCCCTGGTGAAAAGATGGCTGAAAGGGGAAGACAATATTTGGGGCGATTAAAATTCACGAAATTGATTTCCCGTATTATATTTGCACTCCTTTATCAAAAAAGGTTTGGGGAATTAGCTCAGTTGGCTAGAGCGCTTGCATGGCATGCAAGAGGTCACCGGTTCGACTCCGGTATTCTCCACCATTACCGGGTTGCATAAGCAACCTTTTTTACTTTATGGCATCTGTGAGAGAAAAAAAATTACTCACTGATGGCCAGAGCTTTCTAAAATATAATTTTCAAAACATCAGATTATTCAAGTTATGGGCGTACTAAGTGTGCTATTCGGAAAAAAAGATCCGGAAATTAAAAAAGCATTGGATGCCGGAGCCATCATTATTGATGTGAGAACAGCCGGTGAGTTTGCATCGGGGAATATTCCCGGCTCCATTAACATGCCGCTACAAAGCCTTCCCGGTTCTGTTAAAAACCTTAAGGATAAAAAGAAGCCGGTCATAACGGTTTGTGCAAGTGGAATGCGAAGCGGGGCTGCCAAAAAAATTTTAGAAAGCAATGGATTCATGGTGATAAATGGAGGATCGTGGCTGAGTGTAAAAAGTATGATCAGTTAATCCCTTTCAGATTTCGTAAGTTTGAAGAAAGAGATTTGAGCACATCATGACTAAATCTGAAATACGTTTTTTAGAAGGCCCCCAAAACCGGTGGCAGGATTTTAAATTCACTTTTAATGTAATGCTCGAGTTTATCCGGGGTTTTAGAAAGTTGCATTTTGCAGGCCCCTGTGTAACCGTTTTTGGTTCGGCAAGGTTTGAAGACGGGCATCCAACTTATGAGCAAACCCGGAAAATATCCGGAAGAATAGCCCGAATGGGATTCACCATCATGACGGGTGGAGGCCCCGGAGTAATGGAAGCGGCCAACAGGGGCGCAAAAGAAGTTGGTGGAAAAAGCGTTGGATGCAATATCGTTTTACCACATGAACAAAAGCACAACCCTTATTTAGATAAATGGGTGAACATCCGCTACTTTTTTGTTCGGAAAAACCTGCTGATCAAATATTCTTACGCTTTTGTGGTGATGCCCGGGGGCTTTGGAACCCTCGATGAATATTTTGAAACCCTTACCCTGATACAGACCAAAAAATTGAGCGATTTTCCTATGGTTATTTTTAATAAAGAATACCATAAAGAGATCATTGAACACATCGAAAAAATGAAATCAGCAGGTACCATTTCAGAGAAAGATATGGAACTCTGCCTGTTTACAGATTCCATTGAGGAGGCGGTTGCACATATACAATCGGCAATATCAAAATTTGGCTTAAAGAAAGCCCCCCTGAAAAAACCATCAAAATGGCTGTTTGAAAAATGGTAGAAATGGAAAACTTTGCCGATCAATAAGATTATTCATTCATGAACAACTTCGAGAAACATATTAATGGCGATGTTCCTGTATTGGTAGATTTTTATGCCGACTGGTGTGGCCCCTGCAAAATGATGGCGCCAACAATTGTGGAAGTAAAACAAAAAGCGGGTAACCGGGCTACGGTCTTAAAAATGGATGTGGATAAGAATCCTTCCTATTCGGCCAGGTATAACATACAGTCTATCCCTACCCTTATCATATTTCAAAACGGAAAAATTATGTGGCGCCAAATGGGGGTTGTGCCTGCTTCTGTAATTCTGAAACAACTGGAAGCGCTATATAATAAATAATGTAAGGGAAAAATCAGCATTTCAGTATTGTTTAAATCTCAATATATTTACCACTTTCTATTTAATTGATTAAAACACCTGTTAATAATTTTTTATGAAAGGAATACTGCTTCCTGTTCTCACATTCATCATTTCAATTTCAGTAAGCGCACAAGGTAGATTTATGCATAGCGTGGGCGCTACCATTTCCGTTTTAGACGGAAACGATAAAGAAACAGACTCATGGGGTAATACAACATCTAATCAAATAATGGTTGTGCAAACCAATGTTTCCTATTTCCCCCGTTACAATTTGCTGGAAATGCCTAACTCCTCATTAAGTGTGGGTATGCCTGTTGGCGCCGGAATCGGAATTTTTGAAAATCAAGAGGCTAGTGATGTAGGTATTGGATTTGCTTTTGATATTCCCGTTGTTGTAGATTATAATATCGGGTGTAAATCAACGAATAGTAACGAGAAAAATTTTGGAGGTTACTTTGGTCTCGGTTTTGGATATTATAATGTACAAATAAAAGCCAGCCAATATTCGAATTTTAACGGATCTACTTACGGGCCTATGTTCAGAAGTGGCATCCGATTCGGTTCGGGTAGTTGGGGTGGGCAGGCAGTTACTTTCGGGCTGTTTTATAAAATGGGGATTGAAAAAACAAAATTTTCAACTTATGGCGCAAATATCTACCTGGATTTGTAGGAGAACTTTTTCCGCTTACCATTCATTATTAGTGATTGGCAGATGTTCCAATTAATGTGCCCCTGCCGGCATTGATTTAGCGTTTAGGCCGGGTGGTTATGTGGTTAATTTCAGGCAGTGCTCTTCCGGTTTCACAATCCAACTCCGTTCTTTTTTCTAATATTCCGTTTTATCAGGATTGCTTTTCCAGGTTTCAAAAACTTTCAAAGCCCCATCGCGGCCAATGGATTTTATTGGAATCTTTCTGTTATTCAGATCGCAGTTTATTTCCTCATAAATCATCGAATCGTCGAACCCGGCATCGGCGGCATCGTTCCGGGTACCGGCAAAGTAAATCACTTTAGGCCGCGCCCAGTAAAGGGCACCGAGGCACATCGGGCAGGGCTCGCAACTGGTGTAAACTTCACAGCCCTCCAATTGAAAACTTTGCAGGTTGCGGCAGGCATCCCTGATGGCAACCACCTCTGCATGAGCCGTAGGATCGTTGCTGGAAGTAACCTGGTTATTTCCTTTTCCAATAATTTGATCACCTTTTACAATAACACAGCCAAAGGGGCCGCCCAGGTTATTCCGGATTCCCGATTCCGCCAGTTTAATGGCTTCCTGCATAAATTTTTCTTCTCTTGTCATGGCAATATGGTTATAACCAAAGTTAATTGAAACGTTCTAATTCCTTCAACCTTCAAAGAAATATCAAAGCCACGTATATTTCTTATTGCAGTTATTAAACATTCAGAAAATAAAACTGTTTAGTTGAGTAAATAACCGGCTTCTATTATTGGTTTGTATTAACTTTAAAGAAAGATAAAGATGGGCGTTTTACGACAAATAGCCGAATACCTGTACATTAAAAAGAAAGACCCCAATGCGCCAACAAGCAAATGGCTGAGTTATATGCATGGAATAAACCGGCTTTCTATTTTACTTGCCATTGTTGCCATGATTATTCTGGCCATTAAATTATTGCGGCATTAATTTCCGGCGAGCCAGCGGGTAATTTCCTTAGCGGCATTTTCAGATGCATTTCCTTTGCTTCCCAGCAAAATTTTCAGATTGGCATAATCCTGTTTAATCCGTGCAATCTCATTTTCGTTGTAAAGAATCTTTTGAATTTCATCAAGGAGGTTTTTAACATTCAGGTTATCCTGAATCAGTTCTTTTACCACGGGTTTATTCATGATGAGGTTTACCAGGCCAATATATTTTATCTTAATTAAACGCCTGGCAATTTCGTACGATATCCTGCCGCCTTTGTAACAAATAACCTGTGGCACTTCAAATAAAGCGGTTTCCAGGGTGGCGGTTCCGCTGGTAATCAGCGCGGCATCCGCTTCATTTAAAATCTGGTAGGTAAGGTTTGCTTTTACCTGAACATTTGGATGGTTTGAAATTAATGGCGCATAAAACGAATCATCAATTCCGGGCGCCCTGGCTACAATAAAATCAACTTCGGGAAGTTGTTTGGCAACTTCCATCATGATGGGTAATTTCACGCTGATCTCCTGTTTTCTGCTTCCCGGAAGCAAGCCCACCATTTTTCTTTCCTTTTTTTCAGATGCGGGATGAGATTTTTTAAAGTCGTCAATTACCGATACCAGCGGATGACCAACATAAACCACATCGTAATTCCATTTTTCATAAAATGCTTTTTCAAAAGGAAGGATCACCAGCATTTTATCCACCGATTTGCGAATGGTTTTAACCCGGTTTTCTTTCCATGCCCATACCTGTGGCGAAATGTAATAAATGGTTTTAAAGTTCAGCTTTTTTGCCCATTTTGCAATGCGCATATTAAAGCCCGGGTAATCGATAAAGATGATGGCATCGGGTTGAAATTCCAGGATGTCTTTTTTGCAAATTGCGATATTCCCAAGTATGGTTCTGAGGTTCATCAGCACTTCGGTGAACCCCATAAACGCCAGGTGCCGGTAATGCTTTACCAGTTGTGCTCCGGCACTTTGCATGAGGTCTCCGCCCCAGGCCCTGATCTCCACAGCCGGATCCAGCTTCCTTAATTGTGTAATCAGGTTGCTTCCGTGCAAATCGCCGCTGGCCTCACCTGAAATGATGTAATATTTCATCTGTTGCAAATCTATGCTTCAAAATGAATTAATGTGAATTATAACCGAAAAGCGTGGAAAACACAGTAGGGATGCCGATTGATATTTCAGTAATTTTATAATATATCGGGCTTATGCACGCTCTTCTCAAAATCTTCATCTTTTTGTTCATTGCGGGCAGCATGTTTATTTTTTCCTGTAACAGGAAAAGAAACACGGCTCTTCCGCCCCGCCAGATGGTGGCCGATTTGAATGCTGTTCCGGCTGAAATAACCAACCAGATTTATTCCATTATAAAAGGGCTGAACGATGACCCCGGAATGGTAAAAGGCTTATCCTTTTCCTGTATTCCTTTATTGGGAAAACTCTATGATGAAAACGGGAATGAACCCTTATGGCTAAAACAACTTACAATAAATCCTAAAGCGGATACCTTTCAGCTTTATCTGGCAAACGCTGCAAACGATGGCTTATTCAGGAACGATTACCATTATGATTCGATTTTGCGTTGGCGGAGCGATTTAAAAGATTCCCTGAAACAGCATGATGCAACTTTATGGGCAAAACTGGACCTCGCATTAACCGATGGTTTTCTTCACGTTGTTCAGGATCTTAAACAGGGCAGGCTGTTGCCCGACAGCCAGCTTATGTGCCATCATGCAGATGCAAACTTTTCTTTTTTTTCAAAACAGTTAGATAAATATATAAAGGGCGAAAACCTGGATTCCCTGCTTATACGGCTTCAGCCTGTTTTTCCGGGATACGACAGCCTGCACATGCTGGTTAAAAATTTTGTGGGTGAAATGGATACAGCCCGTTATACTTACATTAATTATCCTTTTACAAAGGGCTCGGTTTCCGATTCAATAAAAATGATTCAAAACCTTACCAGGAGGCTTACAGAGGAAGGTTTGCTGAATGGCAGAATGGTTGATTCGGTTGCACTGAGTGAGGCCATCAAATTATATCAGCATAAACATAAAATTGCAGAAACCGGTACGATATCTTCTTTCCTGGTTGAAATGCTCAACCTTACCGACCGAATGAAGTTTGCACGAATTGCAATTACCCTCGACCGTTATAAAGCGATGCCCCTAACCCTGCCTGAGCAATTTATCCTGGTTAATCTTCCTTCATTCTGGCTTAAAGTGTACCGCGCCGATACGGTTGCCCTTGCCTCAAAAATAATATGTGGAAAAGCATCTACCCCAACACCGTTTATAAATGGAGCCATCTCCGAAATAATCACGTTTCCGACCTGGACGGTTCCGGCAAGCATCGTTGAAAAAGAAATTATTCCCGGAATGAAGAAAAGTCCCGGTTACCTCAGTAAAAAAGGCTTGTCCATTTATGATAAAAATGAAGAATGGGTTGACCCCGATACCGTGAACTGGCAAAAATATAAAAAGGGAATTCCTTATAAAGTGATGCAGGGGAGCGGCCACAACAATGCACTCGGCGTAATTAAATTTAATTTCTTCAATCCCTTCGATATTTATCTTCACGATACCAATCAGCGCTATCTGTTTAAAAAAATAATGCGGGCGCTAAGCCATGGATGCATACGGGTAGAACAATGGGAGAACCTTGCTGCTTTCATTGCCCAAACCGACAGCCTCAATCTTGCAAAAAACGACAACCTTAATTACAACTTCGATTCGATTAACACCTGGATTGAAAACAGGGAAAGGCACATCATAAAAGTGAAGAATAGGTTATCTTTATATATCAGGTATTTTTCCTGCGAAGCAATAAATGGGAAAATACATTTCTATGAGGATATTTATAAAGATGATAAACACCTGAATGAAAAATATTTTCGAAACAAACAATTAGTATTTAATTGAGGAAATTAATTTTATTCCGGCTGCTGTTTGGCGTAACGCTTTCTTTCGGTTTATGCTTTCCGGGAAAACTGATGGCGCAAAAAACTAAATCGAAACAGCGAACAAAACATGCTTCCAAAGTTTCAGCAAAACCAAAAGTAAAAAAGACCCTCTATGGCCTGGCCAGCTATTATCATCCAAAATTTCATGGAAGAAAAACGGCTAACGGACAAATTTTTGATCAGCGAAAATTAACGGCTGCCTGCAATGTATTACCATTTGGCACCCGCGTAAAAGTTACCAATCTTCGAAATGGAAAAACGGTGATTGTTCGGGTTAACGACAGGCTTAATAAAAAAACACGTAGGCTGATCGATCTCACTCACCAGGCCGCTTCCAACCTCGGTTTTTTAAAAAGAGGCCTTACCCGGGTAAAGCTGGAAGTGCTGAATTAGATTTTTATATGCTTCGTAATATTGTATAAAAGTTTGATAACGAATCTGTTACATTCTAATTTGGCTTCCGTTTATACAATCAAATATTTTAGTATTTGAATTGAAGCGGCTATTTTTGCTCCGTTACAAAACCCAACAATATGAAGAAATTCAGTTTCTTATTTATTTTCCTGCTGATTGCCGGTTTTTCAATTGCGCAAAACAGACAGGTTAAACTTCCCTCTTTGGGAATTCATTTTATTTTTAATGATTTTCAAACTGCTGCTGATATCAGAGATCATGGATTAAGCAATGTTATCCGCGAAAATAAGTGGTCGGATATTAAACGGATGTTTCCGGGGCTGGCAGTTAGTTATATCCAGGGTTTACATCCCAATTTTGATGTAGCCGCCAGCCTTTCTGCATCCTTTGTGCGCTACACGCCAAAAGCTGATCCCCCGCAAACCCGCGAACAGTGCTTGTTGGAAGGCGCCGTAACCGGAAACCTGAAATTGCTTTCGGATGAGTTTTTTATTAATCCTTTTATTTCTGCGGGTGTTGGAGCTTCTTCTTACAAATCAAGCTTCTCGGCTTTTGTACCCGTAGGTGTGGGGCTGCAGATAAAACTGGTTCCGGATGTGTTCCTGCACATCAATTCGCAATACCGGATTCCCATTACCGAAAAAGGGAATTACCACCTGTATTATGCTGCCGGTGTTGTTGCCCCGCTTAAAGACAGGAAAGCGCCTGAACCGGTAGTTGTTCCGCCACCTCCGCCACCTCCTGTTCTGGATCGCGATCATGATGGCGTGAATGATGTGGACGATAAATGCCCGGATATTGCCGGTGTACCTGCTTTGCAGGGCTGCCCCGATAAAGATGGAGATGGTATTGCCGATGGCGATGATGCCTGCCCCGATGTAGCCGGCCTGGCCAAATACAAAGGCTGCCCGATTCCGGATACCGACGGGGATGGAATAAATGATGAAGAGGATAAATGCCCGAACGAAAAAGGTTATGCACGCTACCAGGGCTGCCCGATTCCCGATTCTGATGGCGACGGTGTAAATGATGAAGAAGATAAATGCCCAAGCCGCCCGGGCCCCGCAAGCAACCAGGGATGTCCTGAAATTAAAAAAGAAGTAATCGAAAAAGTAAATATTGCTGCGAAAAATGTATTCTTTGCAACAGGTAGTTATAAACTGCTGCCAAAATCTTATAAATCGCTTAATGAAGTAGCTGATATTTTAAAGAGCGATGATTTGTTAAGAATCCAGATTGATGGCCATACCGATTCGCAGGGCGATGATGCAAAGAATCAAACCCTTTCTGAAAACAGGGCAAAAGCAGTTAGAGATTACCTGATTAGCAAGGGAGTGCCCGAAGCAAGAACCAACGCTACCGGTTATGGTGAAACTAAACCTGTTGCCGACAATAAAACTGCGGCAGGAAGAGCCAAAAACCGCAGGGTGGAAATGACGGTTACCAATTATTAAAATCGTTTATCAATTTAATTTGCAGGCTGCCGGATTCCGGCAGCCTTTTTTGTTTTTTTTAAATGGTTAACAGCTAAACTTTAATGGTTAAACTACGGTTTGATTACTTCTGAAATTTTCCATACGCTTAACCTTTCCCTTTACACTGGATGCTTTATTTATTGCTAAGTTGTTTGCTCTGTTTGAATATTGTCTGTAAATCCGGAGCCGGTATTTTAGTAATATTACGATGTACTTTTCCGGTTAAAATACCAACATTTTTAAATACTTTGCAGAGGATAGCATTCCCACTAAGTAATCACAGTCTGGATCAGCCCGTAAACCGGAAAAATTCTGGTAATGTCATTTCAAAACATGACCTTTTGTTTTAATTAGTTAATGATCTTAAAAGTGTAAGATGATTAAGAAATTTCTTCTATTAGCTGTTGTTACATGTGCAACACTTTTTGCTGCTGCGCAGGATCTGCCCGATGGATTCTCACTCACCGATATAGCGCCGGGTAGCTGGGTGGAGCCGGTAGGAACCACCTTTAATGCCACCGGTACTAAGATGTTTGTTTGGGAAAAGCGGGGAAGGGTGTATGTATGCAATTGGGATGAAGCCACACACAATTATATTAAACAAACAACGCCGGTATTAAACATTAGTGAGGAAGTAGGCAACTGGAGAGATCATGGTATGCTTGGTTTTGCCGTGGATCCAAATTTTGAAACCAACGGGTATATTTATGTGATGTATGTTGTGGACAGGTACTACCTGCTGAATTACGGCCAGCCGGGCTACAATGCCAACAGTAATACGTATTATGCTGCCACCATTGGAAGGATCACCCGGTATCAAACAGCAATGAATGGTTCAAATCTTCAGGCAAACGCTGCTTCAAGAACTGTTTTGCTTGGTGAAACAAAAACTACGGGAATTCCCATCCTTCACGAATCGCACGGCGTGGGCACCCTTGCCTTTGCCGCCGATGGCACACTTCTCGCATCATGTGGCGATGGGGCAAGCTACGATGGCACCGATGTGGGAAGTTCTTCCGATACCTATTGGAACCAGGCGCTTAATACCGATCACATCATAAGGCCGGCTGAAAATGTTGGCGCTTTCAGGAGCCAGTTACTCAATTGCCTGAATGGGAAAATACTGAGGCTTGATCCGGCTACCGGTAACGGAGTAAGCAGTAATCCGTTTTTTGATCCTGCCGAACCCCGCTCGGCCAAATCGAGGGTTTGGGCGCTGGGTTTTAGAAATCCATACAGGATACACATTCGGCCAAATACAGGTTCTACTAATCCTGCAGCAGGTGATATCGGCGAAATTTATGTGAGCGATGTGGGTTGGAGTGATGTGGAAGAAGTGGACATCATCAAAAGCCCGGGTCAAAATGCAGGATGGCCGATTTTTGAAGGGATGGAACCCAATACCAGTTACAGTACCCTCAATGTTCGAAATTTGGACGAACCAAATCCACTCTATGGTATCAATGGTTGTACTCAGCAATATTTTAAGTTTACCGATCTGTTTAAAGATGCGCTAACTAATGGCGACCATACCGTGTATAACCCATGCGATGCCAGCCAGCCAATAGTGAGCGGCAACCCGGTAAGGTTTTCTCATTATCCGCCTGCCATCGATTGGAACCATAGTTCTGTAAGCGCAAGGGTTCCCGTTTTTGGTGCAATCACTTACACGCCTGAAGAAATTGGATCTCCTCAGTCGGGTGTTACCGGAACACCTTTTACCGGGTTTTGCTCAAGCGGTGGTTGCTGGTATCCGTATAATAAGTATCCTGCACAATACACAAACACTTACTTTTTTGCCGACTTATCAGGAAGCTGGATTAAAAATATGCAGGTGCAGTTTACCAACCAGGTGAAAAGCATTGAAGATTTCAGCAATGGTTATGGTGCGGTAATCAACATTAGTGTAAGTCCGAAAGATTCGCTGCTATACATCAACGATATGGCCGGCGATGCCATACGCAGGCTCGATTACGGGGGAAACAGACCTCCTGTGGTGGAAATGAGTTCCGATATTAATTATGCACCTTCACCCTTTAATGTAAACTTTACCGGAAGTTCTTCTTACGACCCTGATGGCGATGCCGTTACGTATAGTTGGAATTTTGGCGATGGCAGCCCGGTAAGCACTTTGCCCGATCCTTCACATAGTTTTTCTACGGTTGGCAGTGCGCCGCATAAATTTGTGGTGGTGCTAACCGTTACCGATGAAAATGGAGCTTCTTCCATCGATAGCCTCATCATTTCAGCCAATAACACCCCGCCCCAGATAAGCATCATCAGCCCCATCGATCATTCGCAATACATTCCCGGTTCCGATACCACTTATTCTCTCGAAGCCGTAGTTACCGATAATGAACAGGGACCCGATGAATTGTTTTATCAGTGGCAAACCATCCTCCGGCATAATACGCACCAGCATCCCGAAGCCATCGATACCAACAAGGTTACTTCTTCCTTAATATCCCGCATTGGATGCAATGGCGATACTTACTACTGGCTGATAACCCTTACCGTTACCGATGCCGCCGGACTTAAAACAATAGATTCAACAAGGTTGTTCCCTTATTGCGGAGGCCCGCTACCATTGAAATTGCTGAGCTTTACGGTAAAAGGGGATGGGAAGGTAAATGCCCTTAGCTGGAGCACCGCCGAGGAAGTTAATGTTTCGCACTTTGAAGTAGAACGCAGTTACAATGGAAGCAGCTTTACAAAAATTGCCGATGTGCCTGCCGGCCAGGCTTCCGGAACGTATCATTACAACGATCAGGATTTTCTGGATGGTTATGTTTATTACCGGTTGAAAATGGTGAATGTTGATAACGGCTACGCATATTCGTTTATTGTAAGGGTATATTCCGGAAATAATAAAGCAAACGATATTACGGTTTCACCAAATCCTTTCAGCGGAGATGTTTTTGTGGCTGCCGATTTTGTAAAATCGGGCGTTATAGAGTTAAAGTTTGTAGATGCGAAGGGAACAGTGGTGAAAAGATACAATAAGCAGGTAACTGCAGGCTTTAATACCTTTAGCATCGAAAAATTAAATGCACTTGCCAATGGTGTTTACTTTTTGGAAATCGTGCAGGGCGATCAGGTGCGCCGGGTGAAGTTGGTGAAACAGTAGTTTAATGCCGGTGCCCGGGGATGCTGTCAATCTTTCTCATTTGCAGGAAGTTTACAATCATCGACAGTTCCTCCGGAAGTAATTTTTTCATTACCGCATGGTTGCGGGTATCATTGGTTTGGTACGCGGTAAGGTAATTCTGTATCTCGTTATATGTAAAGTTTGGCGCATCTTCTTTTCCCTTACCAAAAATCCCATGGCACTCACTGCAATTATTCTTGTACAGGATGCTGCCTTTCTTCAGGTTTTCCATTAACTGTTCTTTCCGTTCTCCCCTAAAATAGTTGGGAATATTGTATTCAATTTTTTTTGCCGGCGAACAGTGCATTAGTACCGCTGTGGTGCCTGTTATGATGAGGATGATTATGATTTTTTTCATTAGTATTCGCCTCCTATGTGTCTTCCTTTTAATTCCTTCTTTTTAGATTCCGGAAGGCTTTGGGGAGGAGTGTCAAAGATAATGCCTTCATCAAGCGAACGCATAAATGCTTTTAGCTGATTTTTCTCATCATTACTCAGGTGAAGCGAATCGGGTGCAAGAGTTTGGTTGGGTACATTAAGCTTATGCCCGGCGCCACCGCCATCATTATAAAACTCAATGATCTGGTCAATATCTTTAAATACGCCATTGTGCATATACGGGCCGGTATTAGAAATGTTTCTAACGGTTGCTGTTCTGAAAGCATGAAGGGTTTCCGGTGCGGGGTTTACCAATGCCCTTCCCGAATCGGGACTTAATTTGCTGTAGGCCGTATCTGCCGGTACACCCAACACTTCAAATTCGCTACCAATATATGGAGGCTTTACCCCGTTAAACTGTGGTGGAAAGTGGCAGGTTCCGCATTGTGCTTTCCCCATAAATACATTATATCCTTTTATAGCATCTGTATTTAAAGTTTTATTGAGGTTAATTGCACTGTCGAACGCCGAATAAAACTTACTGAATTTACTGTAATACAATACAACTGCCGATATGATGTGGTCAATTTTTAGTTTTGGAGAGTTGGGGGTTAGTTTTACGAATTTTTTAAATGCCTTTTCGTACACTTTGCAACTCATTACCCGATCTGTAATGATTTTGGTATCGCCTCCCATTTCGTTGGGGTTTATCACTACGTGCTTTCCCTGGTTCAGGAGCGAATATTCCTTACCATCCAGCATGATGAGATGTTGGAAAGTGGCATCAAGCAGGCTGGGGGTGTTCCGGGTAAGAAGGGTTTGGTTATCGATGCTGAGGCTTGCCGGCCTTTTGTTTTCGGTAAAGTATTCTTCCGGTTTGTGGCAGGAAAAACAACTGCGTTTAAGGTTACCCGATAGTATGGGATCATAAAACAACAATTTACCAATGGCGGCAATATTATTTAATGTGCTGGTATCGTCAACCGGCAGGTAGATGCCTTTTTCATTCTGGCCCTCATATAATGCCTTATCGAAAATGCTGTTTACCTCGTTGCTTAGTGTATAATCGTTGTAGCTTGCCGAATAAACCTGATAATTCCGGATCATTTCCTGGTTAAGCAAAAACAGCGGGTTTACATAATCCTTTAGTAAATGATAATGATCGAACTCGTTAATGGATGAAGGCTGATGGTCAACAAAATTGCAGAGCCGGTTATACTGCTCAAGGTATTTGGCGGTTATGGCATAAGTAGGGAAACTGGAATTGAACGCCTCATAAATGGTTTTGGTATCATACAGCATGTGCCGCAATTCGGGTATGATGCTGTCTTTATCCGGACATTCAAATCCTGTATTGTAAATTGTGGCAATGTTTAAAATGAACAGCCTGTTTGCAAAAAAGAAATGATCGGGTTTATTTAAAAAGCGGGTGTTGGAATCTGCCCTCAGCATTTCCATTCCCAAAAGGGAAGAGTCGGCCATTTTTAGCAGGGAATCTTTTGTTGCCCCTTCTTCAATGTAGGTTTCCATCAGCCCAAGCCCGCTGCCTGTACGCCGGTATGGAGGTTCAAATTTCTCAAAAACTTCATTTTCCCATTCTACCGGTAGCGGGCCATTCAGTTTTCGGTATGCAATGGGATCGAGGTACCTGAACAGGAGGTCGGCTGATTTCAGTAAACGCCTCATCCCTTTTATGTTTTTCACCAAAGCCTGCATTGAAGCGGTATCTGTTTCGTCAAAATGGTTAAAGTCCGATTTGAGCCGGGTAAATTCATCCGCAATTTTGTTTGCTTTGTTAAAGTAAAGGTTGCGGTAATCATTGTTTACCGGAGTGGTATGATTTGCACTAAAGCCCAATATGGCAAGCCAGGAAAACAGCGCAACGGCTGCAATAATAAAATATGACTTTTTAAAATCCCTCATGAGCCTGTTTGGGCAAACAGTATATCAAATGTAAATTGAAACTGTAAGTTAAGCTGCTTTCATAATGCTAAAACGGATAACCAAACAGAATATTATTGATTTTCTTCAGGGATAAACACTATAGAAAAAACTTAATGTATGGATTATCTTCCGTCTTCTGCTGTATAAATTTAATTATGATAAACCACCTGTGTACAACAGGCTGCAGCCGCGGATATCCGAATGATCGAGCCTTCCTGATATTTCAAAACTGCCATCAGGATATAATTTAGCCAGGTCATCAATAGCAATAAATGAACAACTGTTTATATTGGCTAAATCTATAACATTTACTACTCCTGTTTTTGCTTCGGAAAGGGTTTCGGAAAAATGAACATCAAATGGATCATCTTCGGCCCTGATGCCAACCTTCATCCAGGGCGGGCAATTGAAGATGCCATTACATTCCGACCATGCCTGCGATAATAATTCCGTCATGCCATATTCAGCATGTATGCAGGCCAAACCGGTGCAGTTTTTAAGCAGGGAATGAACTTCTTTTCGGGTCAGTTCTTTTCGCCTTCCTTTCATTCCGCCTGTTTCAATAATATGTGTGTATTGCAGGGGTATTGGAAACCGTTCAAAAAAATCGAGTAACGCATAAGTTACGCCAATAAGCAGGGCAGGCTGCCTGTTTTTCTCATTTGTTTTAAGCGTTTCGTAAAGCTGTTCATATTCATTTAAGTAAAACCCGCTCAGTTGATTTTGGCTTTTTCTGATCAGCTCATCAACCATATAAACCAGCGAAGACGCCCCGCGTTCCAGGTAGGAGGGAAGAAGCCCAAGGATACAATATTTCTTCACTTCGCCGTAAAATAACTGAAACGACCTGTTGAAACTTTCCTGATAAATTTCGGGGTTTTCAATATAATGCCGGCTTACTTCCGCTCCTGTGGTACCGCTGCTTTCAAAGATGAGCTTTGTGGGGAGTTTGCCCGGGGCAATTACCTTGTGGGTTTTAAAGAACTGAACAGGAAGATAGGGGATGTCTTCCAGCTTCCTTATATTTTGTGGATTCCGCCCAATTTGCAAAGTAAATTCGCGATAAACGGGAATCCGTTCAAACTGCTGATTAAAAATTTGAATTGCCCGTTCTTCAAACCGGCCTGGATGAAGCTCAAAAATGCTGTCCGGATTCTCCATATCCTGTTAATTCTCTCTTTCGGGGTTAAAGTTGCAACCGATAAAGTTCATTTTAAAATCCTTATCAGTAAATTTGATAAACAATCTATTCATTTATGCGCTTAGTCGTTCTGTTGATTTTTGGTTCTTTGCTGATGTTGTCCTGCAGGAAGGATAAATATACCACAAGCCCGCAAATAAAATATAAATCGCTGAGCAGCAACAGCAGCAGTAGTACCAATTTCTTCAGCGCCCCCGATGTGATACTTAATGTTACCGACAAGGAAGGGGATATGGGCATTACCAATAGCGATACCGCATTTGTGTATATCACCAATTTGCAGGCTCCTTTTTTAAGCGATTCCTTCCCATTTCCGCACCTGAATGGCGCGGCAGGTAAAAATTTTGATGCCGAATTAAGGGTAAATCTTTTCAATTTGCTTACCTGCGTTCAGCCCGACAGACCTTATGTGGACACCTTCTTTTTTGAAATCTATGTTCGCGATTTTGCCCGTAATAAGAGCAATGTAATTGTTACGCCCGATCCGTTTTATTATGAATGTCAGTAACAATGAAGTGGCTTAGCTTCATTTTTTCTCACTCCATATTTGTTTCGCTTTGCAGTGTTGCGTTGTGTTACCAAACGGTATTGCTCTTAGGGTATAACGGTAATGTGTACCTGTACTTGCTGGTGTTTTTCTCCACTTTAGCCAGTTATAACATGTACTGGATGCTAAGCAGGTGGAGGTTTGGTACGGGTGTACATAAAACGGCGCTAAAGGAAGGATGGTCCAATCTTATAATGCTTATCCTCGCTTCGGCAGGAATTGTGGTAAGTTTCCTGTTCATCCCCCGGGTTTGGATATGGCTTAGCGGTTCGGTGTTGTTTACACTATTGTACAGCCTGCCTTTATGGCCGGTCAAAATTCCATTCAGGCTTAAAGAATTTGGTTTTCTGAAAACCTCCCTGCTGGCGCTGGCATGGGCTTATACCACCGTGTTTGTGCCGGCAGGGCTTGCAGATGCGGAGTTCGATATCAGGGTTTGGATGATCTTCTTAACCCGTTTTTTATTTATGCTGATGTTGTGTATTATGTTCGATTCGAGAGATGCTCAAATAGACCGGATCCATTCTCTCAAAACCCTGGCAACCGATCTTACCCCTTCCGCTATCAAAATCCTTATGCTGATCACCTTCACGCTTTATATGGTGGTGGGGCTTATTTTCCGTTCGGTATTTAATGATATGCCCCAAACAATTGCCTTTCTTGCTGTTGGTATGGTAACCTTCCTGGTTTATTTAAGATCGCTTAAAGAAAAAGGGTATTTCTTTTATTATTTTATGGTAGATGGCTTAATGCTATTTTCATCGCTCCTGGCATATCTGGCTACAATTCTTTAATTTGCCCCTCCAAAATATTCATCAACATGGCAAAGTTGGCAAAGAAAGCATTGCTTCCACCCGCTTCATATCAGTTTCTTCGGAATTATATCAACAATCCATCGCCAACGGGCTTCGAATCAGGAGGCCAGAAATTATGGATGGAGTACCTGAAACCTTATGTGGATGAAATGTTCACCGATCCTTATGGAACGGCGGTGGGTGTGGTAAATCCGTTGGCACCTTTTAAAGTGGTAATCGAAGCACATGCCGATGAAATAAGCTGGTTTGTGAATTATATTACCAATGAAGGATTGATTTATTTAAAAAGAAATGGCGGGGTGGATAACCAGATCGCACCTTCTATGCGGGTGGTTATTCATGGTAAAAAAGGCCCGGTGAAAGCGGTGTTTGGATGGCCGGCAATTCATACCCGCAATGCGAATGCCGATTCAAAAGATAACCTTCCAAAAGTAGAGAACCTTTTCCTCGATTGTGGCGCAGGGAATAAAAAAGAAGTGGAGGCACTGGGTATTCATATTGGCGCCGTAGCTACTTACGAAGACGGTTATGATGAACTGGCAAACGGGTTTCTTATAGGCCGCGCCTTCGATAACCGCATTGGTGGCTTTATGATTGCAGAGGTGGCAAGGTTGCTGAAAGAACAAAAGAAAAAACTCCCCTTTGGCCTTTATGTGGTAAATGCCGTGCAGGAAGAAATTGGCCTTCGCGGCGCGGAAATGATTGCCCGACGCATTAAACCAAATGTGGCCATCATAACCGATGTTACCCACGACAGCACTACCCCGATGATTAATAAATTTATTGAAGGGGATTGTTCTTGTGGAAATGGCCCCGCACTTTGTTATGGGCCGGCAGTGCATAATAAGTTGCTGAATTTTGTGCAGGATGTTGCTTCTGCCAGTAAAATTCCGGTTCAGCTCAGGGCTGTGAGCAGAAGTACGGGTACCGATACCGATTCTTTCGCTTATGCCAACGATGGTTGCCCCAGTGTATTAATTTCCATCCCGCTCAGGTACATGCACACTACTGTTGAAATGCTGCATAAACACGATATTGAAAATACCATCAGGCTTATGTTTGAGAGCCTGCTTAAACTTACTCCTAAAACCAACTTAAGTTATTTTTAGCATGAGAGGCAGGGTAAGCAGCTTCATACTAATATTTGGAAGCATTTTCTTTTCTGCTGTAGGAGCTGTGCTTGCGCTGGCCATCTTTTTTTTAGTTGTCAGGCTGTTGTTTGGCGTATTAAGTTACCTGCCCTGGATTACCTACGCTTATGCACTGCTGATTTTACTCTTTCCTGCCATGCTGTTTATTTCAGTATATATTTTATACTTTAAGCGAACGCTCAGGTACCCGGTAAAAGTGGTAAAATGGATTTCAATCTCGCTTTTTATGATAGCGTTGCTTAGCTGGGTTGCCGTTCTTATTTATGATCTCATGCTTTTTTTTAAAAAAGGCAGCATTGAAATTGATCCTTATTTCAGTTATAACAGGGTATTCCTAACTGCAAATGTTACTGCCATTTTTTTAACCGGAACCATGCAGGCGCTTTCTTTACCCGCCGAAAAAGACTGGATGGAAAAAAGAAAAGAAAGCCATCCGGAGGAGTTTTAACGCTGGTAACTGTACTCAACCGAGCCAAGCAAATACTGCCCTTTTGAGTAGCATTTCTCTATACTGCGAAGCCCGTCTTCGTATGCGTACTTCCAAACATAATAGTGGCCACCGCCTTCCGAATTGGTTCTCATTGTAGTGAGCCGGCCCTGATTGTTATAATCGAAAGAATATTGCGGGGTGAGTTTTTCTTTATATTCATTTGATAATACTACATCGGTAAGCAGGTGCCGGTCGTTGTAATAGTAATAATACTTACTACCCGTCCGGGTATCTTTTTCGATGGCTATATTTCCGTTTTCATCTGTTTTGAAGAGTATGAGGGTAGTATCTTTTCCGTTCTTTACTTTCTTCATTTCTGATGGGTTACCCTGGTCGTCATAAAAATATAAATGCTCTTCCTTCATTTCCGAATGAAAATCATCATCGGATGAAATCACCCTCGAAATAATATTGATTACCTTACCACTGGCATTATAAAGATAATCTGTGTAGGCAACTGAAAGGTTGGAGCTGTCGGTAATCTTTATCACCCTCCCCATGTTATCAAAATAACTGGTTAGCATCGATGCTTTTGAGATGTCCGACCGGGTAAATAATTCCGTTTTGCCGTAATCTTTCGAAATTTTCTTTTCGCAGAAAAACCCCTCACTGGGGGAGCCATCAGCTTCAAAGCTCATTATGGAAACCTTCCTTATCTTCTGATCTTTAAGCGAAAGAATATCTTTTTGCAGTTGTTCATTATTAATGATATCGTGATAGTAATACTGGGATCTGGCCTGGCCAAGCAGCAAAACCGCAAACAGGGTGAACAGTAAATTTTTCATCAGCGGCAAGATACTAACATTCATTATTCTATGCATAAACCCGGATAAGGCGCTGCGGCGAAACTTTGTTATTTTTAACAAAATTATTCCACTTGAGCCATTTCCACCAAAGAAGCGAAAAAAACTGCCTGAATTGCGGCACTATAGTTTCCGGAAAATATTGCCAGCATTGTGGCCAGGAAAATATAGAACCCCATCAAAGTTTCTGGCAGCTCATTACACATTATTTTGAGGATCTTACCCATTTCGACGGTAAATTTTTCAAAACCACCGCATTGCTTGTTAGCCGGCCGGGGTACCTCCCAGCGGAATATATTAAAGGGAAAAGAGTATCTTACTTAAACCCCATCCGGATGTATATTTTTACTTCTGCGCTCTTTTTCTTTGTGTTTTTTAGCATAGGTAACAACAATGCTAATTTTAAAATTGTGAAATCGCCTTCTGTTAAGAATTATGAAACATTGTTTGCAATGGATTCGGCTCAATTTAACCAGTTCACCCGTGGAATTAACCGCGCTTTGGGAAAGGGAGATGTGCCCATGACCCGCGAAGAATATAAAAATTATGCAGATACTACTTCCCGTTTAGTAGGGCAGTTTGGAAAAACACAATATCATTCGAAGGAAGAATACGACAGCGCTGTGGCCCAGGGTAAAGAAAAGAAGGTTGGATACCTGGAAACTAAACTAAGGCACCGGGCAATAGAACTGGGGCAGGAATATGGTAAAAATTATGAAGGCCTGATTGCCCGGCTGCAGGATAAATTTCTTCATTCACTACCCCAATTGATATTTATTTCACTTCCCCTCTCGGGTCTTTTTCTGCTGTTGCTGTATTATAAGAAGAAACAATTTTATTATGCCGATCACTTTATATTTTCACTGTTTCTGTATATCCTCTTTTTCCTGGTGTTGTTGGTAGATTTGTTCTTAAAAAAGTTAGATGCAAATACAAGCGTTTCCATTTTTTCCTGGCTTAAAACCGGTTTATGGTTGTGGTTCTGGGTTTATCTGTTGATGGGTCTGAAAAGATTTTATCAGCAGGGATGGTTAAAAACTGGGGTTAAGTATGTTCTCTTTCTGTTTTTATTAGGCATCATGCTGGTGTTTTTATTTCTTATTGCCTTCATTTTGTTCATGTTCTTTTTTGTTTAAAATTTATGATGACAACTCCCAATGCCGATCAGGTCGCTTTTCAACGGTTGCTGACTATTATGAACGAACTCAGGGAACAATGCCCCTGGGATCGAAAGCAAACCATCCAAACGCTGAGGCATTTAACCATAGAGGAAACCTACGAACTTGCAGAGGCCATTACCTCTTCCGACTGGAACAACATAAAAGAGGAACTAGGCGACCTGATGCTCCACCTGGTTTTTTACAGCAAAATTGCAGCCGAGCAAAACCGGTTCTCGGTTGCTGAAATGATTAATGCCGTTTGCGAAAAACTCATTAACCGCCATCCGCATATTTATGGAAATGTGAAAGTGAATAACGAAGAAGAAGTGAAGCAAAACTGGGAAAAGCTTAAACTTAAAGAAGGTAAAAAATCGGTTCTTGGAGGTGTGCCCCACTCTTTACCCGCTTTGGTAAAAGCCATCAGGTTGCAGGATAAGGCACGCCAGGTAGGTTTTGAATGGGATCATGCTTCGCAGGTTTGGGAAAAAGTGAAAGAAGAAATGACTGAGTTGGAAGAGGCGGTGGCTGGTTCTGAAAAAGACAGAATGGAGGAGGAACTTGGAGATCTTTTATTTTTGGTGGTAAACTTTGCCCGGTTTTTGCAGGTAGATCCTGAAAATGCGCTGGAAAGAACCAACCGAAAATTTTTATCAAGGTTTAATGCAATTGAAGCGGAGGCCGCAAGGCAGGGCAGGCAGGTTCACGACCTAAGCCTTAAAGAAATGGATGAAATCTGGAACAGGGTGAAGCACAGCGAACCTGGTTCCGCCAAAACCTGATTAACCAATTGGTACCACAAATTAACTTTAAACGGTTTTTATACCAGAATACATACCTGTTGCTTATTGCAGCATGGCTGGTTACCTTTTCATTTATTGTTGATAACTATTGGTCGGCAAATGCTTCGGTTGGAAATGTGGTAAAAAGGATTACGGAATATATACATACCCAGGAAAAAAGTTTCAGACATATTGCAGACGACACAACCGAAATCTCAAAAATCCTCAGCCGTAGTTATGATGAAAAGTTTCTACGGAAATACATGGAGAAACCATTTTTCTTTTTTGTATTTAAAAGTGGAAACCGGGGTACGGAGGATCTGGTTTTTTGGAATACCCAAAAGGTACAGCCTTTTCCATCACTACTTTACGAATCGGGGAATGAAGGATTTATTAAACTGGGAAACGGGTATTACGTGTGGTCTAAAATTGTGGATCACGGGTATAAACTGATTGCGCTTATTCCCATAAAATGGGATTATTATATTTCAACTGATTATTTAAGGAACGAATTTTCCATTGATCCGTCACTATCACTCAATTACGACATTTCGTATAAAACCAACCGTGGTGTTCAAATTAAATCGTTGGATGGAATTCCGTTATTTAACCTCTATGAAATTGTCGGCCAGAGCAACTATAACAACAATACTTTGTCGGTGCTTCTTCGTGTGTTTGCCATATTGCTTGTGTTGTTTTACATTCAGCTTTGTGCCAGCTTTTTAATATTGCGAAATACCTGGTTAGGGATTACTTTTTTTATTTTATTTGTTGGCGGCCTCAGGTTAATCAGTTATTTCTACCCCATCCCAATGAATTTGCGGCAGTTCGAATTGTTTGATCCCGTAATTTATGGTTCGGGAAAGGTACTTCGTTCGCTTGGCGATCTGTTCATAAATTCATTGTTGTTTGTATGGTTTGTAACCTTTATCAGGTACCATTTCCAGCGAAAACACATCGGTATGCCGGTAAGGAAACCTTTGGGTAAGTGGGTATTGCTTGCCGTAATAAGCGCGGCACTGTTGCTGATCACTTTTGTTGGAAGTCATATTGTAAGAACGCTGGTTGCCGATTCCAAAGTTTCTTTTGATGTAATCAACTTTTTTTCTCTTGATATATATAGCGTAATCGGTTTCCTGGTGCTTTGCTGCCTTTCGGTTGGATATTATTTTCTCACACAGATTCTTATTGATTTTATTAAGCCCGTTTTTCGGGACAGTCTTACCCCTTTGTATTTATTTATATCTGTGATGGGGCTTACGGCAATGAGCTTTATGGTGGTAAACTGGTCAAGTGAGTTTGAGTTTTTTACGCTGATCTGGCTCCTGGTCTTTTTGTTTTTACTCAACAGCAGGTATTTTAATATGGTGGCCAATACCCTGGTTGCTTCCAGGCTGGTATTCTGGCTCTTTTTCTTTTCCGTTTCCATCACCTTACTTATTGTAGTGGAAAATACTAAAACGGAATTGCGAAACCGGAAACATTATGCCGAAATTCTCTCTGCGAAAGCAGATCCTGCAAATGAGAACCTGCTTAATTCGATGCTTACCGATTTTAAAAGTGATTTCCTGGTGAAAAACTTTTACAGGTTCCAAAACAAAGAAACGAATCAGTTTTTTAAAGACAGCATCATCAACAGCAATTTTTCCGGTTATACCAATAAGTATGATACCCGGATATTCTCCTTCAACGCAAATGAACAACCGCTGTTTAATTCTTATACCACCGATTACAATGATCTTAATACCATTCTAAAAACCCAAACAAAACCTACGGGGATACCTGATCTTTATTATTACGACGAGTCGTACGATCATTTCAGTTACATCAGTAAGAAAACTCTTTTGGATGATTCGGGAAAATTGCTTGGATATGTTTTTATTCTTGCAACGCCCAAAAAGTTTAGAAGTGAAACATTTTCTCCTGAACTGTTTAGCCGGGGAAAGGATAATTCGATTGAAAATTCATCGGCTTATGCCTTTGCCATATATAATAACGGGAAACTGATCAGCAGCCACAACGATTATCCTTTTGTTACCACTTTAAACAAGGAGGATTTTCCGGATAAGCAAACTTTTTTTACGCGGAAAGGGATTGATCATAATGAACTCTGGTACCGGGCAGGCCTCGAAAAAATGGTGGTTATTGCGCGTAAAAACAGCCTTTTACTTGAATCGGTAACCCTGTTTTCTTACCTGTTCTGTGCATTCCTGCTGCTGGCTGCCGTATTCTGGTTGCTGAATATGCTGGTATCATCAAGGCTCAGGCCGGCCAAACTAAAGGAATACTGGCAATTATCGATCAGAAACCAAATACACGGTACGGTCATCTTCATTAGTGTTTTATCATTTTTTGTAATTGGGGGAGCCACCATTTATTTTTTCATAAACCGGTACGAAAACAATAATCGTGAAAAACTCAGCCGTACCATTCGCATCATGGAGAATGAAGTGAAGAAGAGCCTGAATTCCGGACTTATAACCGGCGATTCGCTATTTGCGCCCGTTAACCGGTTTAACCAGAATCTGGGCGATGTGATCAATAAGATTTCCGAAATACACGGGGTTGATGTAAACCTGTACGATCTCAACGGTAACCTTATGGTTTCATCACTTCCGCTTCCTTATATAAAGGGGGTGCTGAGTACCAATATGGATCCCCTGGCCTTTTACCACATGAGCCATAACCGCGAAATTCAATATTTTCAAAAGGAAAATATTGGGGGGCTCAGGTTTGTTAGCGATTATGTTCCGGGAACTGATGCAGCAGGTAATTATTTCGCTTATCTTAATATTCCGTTTTTTACATCGGAAGCCAATTTGAAAAATGAAATATCCAACTTCGTAGTTACCATCATCAACCTGAATGCTTTTATTTTTATTCTTGCCGGTATAGTTGCCCTTTTTATTGCAAACCGGATCACTTCATCATTCTCGCTCATTTCCGATAAAATGAAACAGGTTAATCTTGAAAAACGAAACGATTACATTGAATGGAACCGGAAAGATGAACTGGGGGCGCTTATTGCAGAGTATAATAAAATGGTGACCAAGCTTGATGAGAGTGTAATGGCGCTGGCCAAAACCGAAAGAGAAAGTGCATGGCGCGAAATGGCCAGGCAGGTGGCTCATGAAATTAAGAACCCGCTTACCCCCATGAAACTGAGTATGCAGTTTTTGCAAAAATCGATTGAGAATAATGCTCCAAATATTAAAGAACTAACGGCCAATGTAGCCAATACACTTATTGAACAGATCGATCATCTCAACCTGATTGCAGGAGAATTCAGCCAGTTCAGCAATATCGAAAATTCAAAGAAGGAATTTTTCGATCTTAACGAAACACTCAGGCTGGTCATTCATTTATACGAATCAAACGACCGTCTTGAAATTGAAGAAATATTAAAAGATCAAAAAGTGATTATAGAGGCCGACCGCACGCATATAAACCGGTTGTTTTCTAACCTCATCTTAAATGCCCTCCAGGCCACTCCCGAAAACCGGATTTCTAAAGTGAAAATTGAAGAAACCATTGAGGGAGAACAGGTGATCATCCGGATTTCGGATAATGGAAACGGGATTCCGGAAGGGATCAGGGAGAAAATCTTCATCCCCAATTTTACCACGAAAAGCTCCGGAACGGGTCTTGGCCTTGCCATGTGTAAGCGGATAGTGGAGCAATCGAAAGGGGATATCTGGTTTGAGCCGGAGGAACAGGGCACCAGTTTTTATGTTCGGTTACCCATAGCGGTTATCATATAGCTTTCAATTTTTTTCTGTTCCGGAGGAAATTTTCAAAATCCGCCAAACACATCGAGCTAAGGTTATCCTGTTTCGTTACGCCTGCTTTTTGTGCCACCAGTACACCATACTTAGTATCGTTGAATCCATCAATATCATGTGCATCCGGATCTATCGAAATCATTACCCCGGCATCAAGCGCATTGCGAATATTCCGCCAGTCGATATCCAGCCGGCTGGGGTGTGCATTTAATTCGATAACAACATGATGCTGTTTGCAGGCTTCAATTATTTTCCCGGTATTTACCGGGTAACCCTTGCGGGATAGCAATAGCCTGCCTGTCATGTGCCCCAGTATGCTGGTAAATTTATTACTGATGGCTGTAAGCAACCGTTGGGTGGCTTTTTCTTCAGTCATTTTGAGGTTACTGTGTACAGAGGCAATTACCATATCAAAGCTGGCAAGTATTTCATCAGGATAATCGAGGCTGCCATCATTCAGGATATCCGATTCTATGCTTTTGAATATTTTGAATGGTGCCAGGCGTTTGTTTAATTCATCGATGTATGCATGTTGTTCCTTAACCCTGTTAATAGAAAGGCCGTTTGCATAAAATGCCGTTTTGCTGTGATCGCTTATTACCAGGTATTCCAATCCTTTTTCTTTGGCGGCAACGGCCATTTCTTCAATGCTGAATGTTCCATCGCTCCAGTTGCTGTGGCTGTGAACGATGCCTTTAATGTTGCCGGGTTCAATCAGTTTGGGTAGTCCGTTCCGTTTAATCCGGTCTGGCATTTGTGTATTATCTCTGAGAGGGGCAGGAATTACCGGTAAGTTTAAAGCGGCAAAAAGAGCATCTTCACTGGTAAATTCCGTTTTTGGAAAACCGTCAATTTGTTGAAGCGCTTTTAGAAATTCTTCGCTGCACGATGTTTCGAATTTCCGTTTTTCAAACTCGTTTATATCAGAAGGAAATATTTTTATGTTGATCCCCGCTTCTGTTTTATAACACAGCCATCCTTTACCCGATTCGTAAAATGTAAAATCAACCACCTTGTTTAAGGTATTGCGGATATCGGTTTCCGAAGCGGATATGAGGTATTCAATTTCTTTAACAATTTCCATTTGCCTTAAAAAGGCTCCGGTAACAAAAATTTTGTTGTTTGGGAAGATTTTTTGCAGAAAACCGGTTACCAGTGGTTCGGCCGTTTCCACCTGGGCATAGAGGTGCCACTCCTTATTTTTGAAATAAAACCGGATGTTGTCAATTACATTTTGTTGTGTTTTTTCTCCAAATCCTTTAAATAATTTTAACCTGTTTTCGGTGCAGGCATATAATAATTCGCCCAAACTTTCAATCTCCATTTCCTTCCAGATGATGTGAATTTTTTTTGGACCGATTCCTTTTAGGCTGAGCATTTCGATAACGCCCTGCGGAGTTGAAGAAATTAATTTTTCAAGTTGAGATAGTTTACCTGTATTTAGCAGTTCCCTGATTTTTTGTGCCGATGATGTGCCTATTCCTTTTAATTCGCTGATTTTTTCATCGGTTAAACTACTGAGGGCTACGGGGAGTTTTTTTATTGCAAAAGCCGCTGCAGCATAGGATTTGGCCCTAAAACTGTTTTCGCCGTGAATATCCATTAATTGCGACAGCAGGGTGAAATTTTCGGCAATCAGGTTATTATCCATTGTAATTCAAAATTAGGATAAGTGCAAAAAAAAGCCCCGGAAAATCCGGGACTTCATTATCAATTTCTCGCTCGAATTAAGCCTTTTTTCCGGCTTTCTTAGCAGCTTTTTTAGCGGCTTTTTTTGGAGCGGCTTTTTTAGCAGCTTTTTTTGGAGCGGCTTTTTTAGCAGCTTTTTTAGCGGCTTTTTTAGGAGCAGCTTTTTTAGCGGCTTTTCTTGGAGCAGCTTTCTTAGCAGCTTTTTTAGGAGCAGCTTTTTTAGCGGCTTTTTTCTTCATTGCCATGTTTTAAAATTTAATTGGTTAGTAAATAATACCTTAAAAATAATCAGTATTTTGAAACTACCAAAAAAATATTAAACATTTATGCAATTGTTTCCACTGCCGAAACCGAAACGAAGGTCTTATTGTATTTGGCTTTTTTAAATTCTACAACGCCATCAGCAAGTGCGAAGATGGTAAAATCTTTACCTAATCCAACATTTTTTCCGGGATGATAAACAGTACCACGCTGGCGAAGAATGATGTTTCCTGCAACAACAGCCTGGCCACCAAAAATTTTTACACCTAATCTTTTACTTTGTGAATCGCGGCCGTTTTTTACTGAACCTTCACCTTTTTTATGTGCCATGGTAAATTAAATTTGAAATGTACTTTTTAAATTGATTTTAGTTTACCTCTCTTAATTAAGCAATTGAGGTTACTTTTATTTGGGTGTACTGGGTACGATGCCCGTGCTTTTTACGAAACCCTTTTCTTCTTTTCATTTTAAAGGCAATTACTTTATCTCCTTTTACCAGGTCGTTTAAAATTTCTGCTTTTACCACAGCTTTTACTCCGGCACCACTGGTAAAATTACTTCCATCATGAGTCATCAGTACATCCGAAAACTCAACAGCATCTCCGGGGTTCCCGGAAATATGCGGAACATACAGGCTGTCGCCTGCTTTTACGGTAAACTGCTGACCAGCTATTTTTACTACTGCTAACATAACATTCCTTAATTTAGGACGGCAAAGGTAAGGCTTTTTGCCCTTTGACTGATCTTTTTTTCTGATCTTTTTCCCGGAAACCGGCAATGGCTGCCCCGGTAATCTATAATACAGTCTAACTTCCTGATATTCTTTAATTTCGCCCTTCCCATGCACTTTTTGGTAAAAATTATACAGTATATATATAGTATATATGCTTTTACCGTGTTTCTGATATTGATGCTGGTGCTCTTTCCGCTGGTGCTGGTGGCCATCCCGTTTGGGAAGCTCAGGGGGGGAAATATGGTTTATGTTATTTGTAGGTTTTGGGCCGATGCTGCACTTTTCCTTTGGGGGATCAGGCCTTCCATCATTTATGAAGAGCAACCTAACCCCGGCTACCCGGTAATTTTTGTGTTCAACCATATATCTTATATGGACATCCCCGCCATCCTGGTAAGTCTGCGCAACCGGCATTACCGGGTGCTGGCTAAGGCAGAAATGGCAAAAATCCCCATTTTTGGTACCTTTTATCGGGCAGCAACTGTGATGGTAGATCGGAGCAATCCGGAAAAAAGAGCTGAAAGCATAAAAATCCTGTTATCTGTGATCCGGAAAAATATTTCTGTGGTTATTGCACCTGAGGGAACTTTTAATACAAGCCGGCAACCACTTAAAGAATTTTATAACGGAGCTTTTAAAATTGCCATTGAAACAAATACTCCAATAATACCCATGTTGTTTTTGGATACTTATTCGCGGCTGAATTATCATTCTGTATTTTCCCTTACACCCGGAAAATGCAGAACCGTTTTTCTTCCCGAAATTCAGGTTCACAATTACCAGCCCGGCGATGAAGAGCAATTGAAGAACCGTGTATATGAAACCATGAAGGCTGCGCTTATCCGTTACGAGGTAAACTGGATTATTAATAATGACTGAAACTGCACATGATACCATTCATTCTCACTGGGCTGAAGTAATTCTTCCCCTGGCGCTTCCAACGGTTTATACGTATGCCCTGCCCGATGTTTTTCTGCAACAGGCCCAACCGGGTAAAAGGGTAGAAGTGATCCTGGGAAATAATAAAAGATATGCGGGTATAATAAAATCTATTTCTGAAAAGCAACCTTCATATAAAACAAAGGAAATTATTTCCATTTTAGATGATGTACCGCTGATAAACAACATTCAGTTAAAGCTGTGGGAATGGATTGGTCAGTATTATATGTGTTCGGAAGGTGAAGTGATGATTGCTGCGCTGCCCGCCCACTTTAAATTGAGCAGCGAAACCATACTGGTTTTTAATGAAGATGCCGGAGATGATTTTAGTAGTTTGAATGATGATGAATTTGTAGTTGCTGAAGGCCTTTTACTCAAAAAGCAACTTACCATTTCAGATGTTCAGTCTTTACTTGGCAACAAAAGGGTTTACCAGGTAATTAAATCGCTGCTCGATAAAAAAATATGTTTTGCCTGGGAGAAGATTGAAGAAAAGTATCAGCCTAAAAAAGAGAAATTTGTAACCCTGCACGAGAAATATCATGCCGAAAAAGAATTAGAGGAATTGCTTAACCACTGGAAAGGAGCACCCCGACAATTGGATTTGATGCTTGCGTTCATTCATCTTGGCCATGGCGAACAGGAAGTAACCCAAAGTGCGCTGCTCAAAAAAGCAGGTGCAACACCTGCGCAGTTAAAAGGGCTGGCAGAAAAAAACATCTTACGGATAAGCACGCGCACCATTAACCGGATACCACAAAGCAACCCGGTGGTAAATATTGATTTTGAATTGAGCGCTGCCCAGGATCAATCGTTAATGCAGATTCGGAAAAGTTTTGAAACCCGCGACGTTTGCCTGCTTAATGCAGTTACAGGAAGCGGCAAAACACATATTTACATTAAGCTTATAGAGGAATATCTCTCAAAAGGAAAACAGGTTTTATACCTGCTTCCCGAAATTGCCCTCACCACCCAGATAGTGAGAAGACTTCAAAAACATTTTGGCGGCAACCTGTCGGTTTATCATTCAAAATTCAACGATCAGGAAAAGGTTGAAATCTGGAACCGGGTTCGTTCGGGCGAAGCAAGATTAATTCTTGGGGCAAGAAGCGCTTTGTTTCTACCGTTTGTAAATCCGGGTTTAATCATAATTGATGAAGAACACGATGCTTCTTACAAACAACACGACAGGGCGCCGAGGTACAATGCGCGCGATGCTGCTGTTTTTTATTCATCCTTAACTGATGCAAAAGTGCTGTTGGGGAGTGCAACCCCGTCTATCGAAAGTTTTTATAATGCCACTAACCATAAATACGGGCTGGTAGAATTGCCGGAAAGATTTGGTAATATTAATCTGCCATCAATTGATGTCATCAACACCCGGCAGGTGGCCCAAAAAGGGAAGGTGATTATTTCGCCTCAGCTTCATGAAGCCATTATTGACACCGTAAATGCGGGTAACCAGGTTATTCTGTTTCAAAACCGGAGAGGTTATGATCCTTATCTGATTTGTGCTTCATGCGGGTTTATACCTAAATGTATTCATTGCGATGTGTCGCTCACATTGCACAAACATTCTAATAAGCTTCATTGCCATTATTGCGGCAGCACTTATCCCAAAATGATTACCTGCATTGCATGTGGAAGCAACAACTGGCTCGAGAAAAATTTTGGCACCGAAAAAATTGAGGAAATGGTGGAAGAAAAATTCCCGGATTTCAGGGTGGCCAGGATGGATGTGGATAGTGTAAGGGGCAAACATGCACATGATGTGTTGATTCACCAGTTTGAAAAACAGGATATCGATATTTTAGTGGGTACGCAAATGGTGGTAAAAGGCCTCGATTTTGAAAAGGTGCAATTGGTTGCTGTATTAGATGCCGACAGCCTGCTCAGCTTTGCCGATTTCAGGGTAAATGAAAGATCATTTCAATTGATGGAACAGGTGAGTGGGAGAGCAGGCCGTAAATTTGAACAGGGAAAAGTGATGATTCAGGCCATCAATGTTCAGCATCCGGTTCTGGAAATGGTGAAGCAACACAACTATCAGAAACTGGTGGATTTTGAATTGCCCAATCGTAAACAGTTTGGTTATCCGCCTTATACCCGGCTCATCAAATTAACCCTCCGGCATAAGCAGCGCGAAGTGCTTAACCAGGCTGCACAGCGCCTGGCTACAGAATTAAATAAAAGCCTTAAAGGTTTCGTGGTTGGGCCGGCCATCCCACCCATTGGAAGGATTCGCAGTTATTATCTTTCAGAAATAATGATAAAACTGCCAAGGGGGGCAGGGCAGAACAGGGCTTACAAAACGGCAATCAGAAATCATATAAATTTACTGCTTGCCGAAAAGCAATACAGGTCGGTGCAGGTAATTGCAGATGTTGATCCCAATTAATATGCGAATAGACGAAAATGTTTCTTTAAAGCCATACAATACATTCGGAATGGATGTGTTTGCCCGGAAGTTTGCCCGTTTTTCATCGGCTGATGAATTGCTTGAAATTTTTGAGCATCAAAATGAGGAATGTTTTTTTCTTGGCGGAGGCAGCAATATTCTTTTTACCCGAAATGTAAATGGGATATTGATGAAAAATGAAATTCCCGGAATTGAACTGATCAATAGCGATGCAGATCATTATTATGTTAAAGCCGGAGCCGGCGAAAACTGGCACCGGTTTGTAATGTATTGTGTGGATCGTGATTATGCAGGAGTTGAAAACCTTGCGCTGATACCGGGTAATGTTGGCGCATCGCCTATGCAAAACATTGGCGCTTATGGTGTGGAAGTGAAAGATGTTTTTTATGCGCTTGAAGCCCTGCATATAAAAGATAAACATATCCGTAGCTTTACCCGTGATGAATGTAAATTCGGGTATCGTGAAAGTATTTTTAAATCGGAACTAAAAGGGGAGTATGTGATCCTGAATGTAACATTCCGGCTATTAAAGAAACCGGTTTACCACACAGGGTATGGAGCAATAAAGGCTGAATTGGAAATGATGGGTGTTCAGGAATTGAGCATCCGAAACATTGCCAATGCCGTAATCAAAATCCGGCAATCTAAACTTCCGGATCCGGAGGTTATTGGAAATGCGGGCAGCTTTTTTAAGAATCCTGAAATAGAATCGGATTTATTTAAGCGGTTAGAGAAAGAATTTCCGGATATTATAGGTTACAGCCTTCCCGCACAAAAGGTAAAACTCGCCGCAGGATGGCTGATAGAGCAATGCGGATGGAAGGGATACCGGAATGGTGATGCGGGATGCCATGCCCGTCAGGCGCTGGTGCTGGTTAATTATGGAAATGCGAATGGTGCAGAAATTCTTCAGTTAAGTGAAAAGATAATCGATTCGGTGAGAAGCAAATTTGGCGTTACCCTTCAAAGGGAAGTGAATGTGTATTAGTACATGATTTTCTTCATCATTTCAAATGTAATCCGGATTGGGGAATGACATTCTGAAGGATAGTTAAAATCAATGCATTGTTTAGCAGGATGATTTAATTTCTGGTTTCTTCATCGTAATATCCGCCAGTATCTTCATCATCAGAAACCTGACCGAGGTTAAGCATACTTCCAACGAGGTCTTTAAATTCAACCTTTCCGTCAAGAAATTTCCTGCTGATCATTGAATAAGCGGCAAGCCCGTGCAGTACAAATTCCATCAGCAATGCATTTTCCTTTTCGGTAGTGGAGTTGAAATGTTTTTTTACGAGGGCATTTAATCCGTCAACTTTATAAAGCAGTAAAATTTTATCCTCATCTTTTGCGTTTAGAAAAATATTGAGGTTATTGCCTGCGTCGAACCACCTGATGATGGGTTTATAGGGATTCTCGGCAGGTTCTTTCCCTTTTCTTTTTTTCAATGATTCAGGATTAGGAAAGTATTGTACAAATTGTGTTCTTATGGCTTTGTTGAGCAGGTTAAATGCGACCTGGTATGGCCCTTCCTGTTCACCTTCGTAAACCAGTTCAATTTTTCCGGTTATGGATGGGATGATCCCGGTAAGGTCGCTGATCCATACCTGGGTATTTTTTTCATTATTTACGATGGATCTTCTTTCTGCTGCGCTTACTGCATTTTCGAGCGCGGCAATGGTGAGTCTGGCACTAACGCCACTTTTCTTGTCTACCAGTTCGCTTTCTCGTGCTTCGAATGCCACCTGTTCTATGGTTCTTTTAACGAGGTCGCTTATTTCTACTCTGTTAAGTTGGTCCGGTAGTATGGAAGCCTCCTGCGTGGTAATGGCGAGGGCCGTTTCCATGAGCTTAGGGTAGTGGGTGAGTATCTGGCTTTCAATCCTGTCTTTTAATGGAGTAACTATGCTTCCCCGGTTAGTGTAATCTTCGGGGTTAGCAGTAAATACGAACATCACGTCGAGCGGTAAACGAAGTTTAAATCCGCGTATTTGCAGGTCGCCTTCTTCGAGGATATTAAATAAGGAAACCTGAATTCTTGCCTGGAGGTCGGGAAGTTCGTTTATTACGAAAATACACCTGTTGCTTCTGGGGATAATACCGTAATGCAGAACACGCTCATCGGCAAGATTGAGCCGGAGGTTTGCCGCTTTTATGGGGTCGATATCGCCAATCAGGTCTGCAACGCTTACATCGGGTGTGGCCAGTTTTTCACTGTATCTTTTTGAACGGTGAAGCCATTCAATTTCCGTATGATCTCCTTTTTCTTTGATAAGATCGATGGCAAATTTAGAGATGGGGTTTAGCGGATCGTCGTTAATTTCACTTCCGGCAACTACGGGAATATATTCATCGAGTAGTGAAAGCATTTGCCTGGCCATCCTGGTTTTTGCCTGTCCCCTTAAGCCCAGGAATAAAATATTATGCCTGCTTAAGATAGCCCTTTCCGTATCGGGAATAACTGTTTCTTCATAACCTAATATACCCGGAAATGGATTTTCTTTTGTTTCCAGTTTTTTAAGCAGGTTGTTTCTCATTTCCTCTTTTATGCTTCTGGGCTGGTAACCTGATTTCTTAAGTTGAGCTATAGTGGTTATTGTTGTGTGTTGCATGTTTTTTTATTCATTGTGCTTAACCGGTTATAAAAATAGCTTTCCTCTCATCATTATTTAAAAGCTTTTTTGAGTGGTTAACGGGTTAAGAGGGTTATCGTACCGTTTTGTTTTTTCCACTTTCAAAATCCCTGAAAATAAATGCGCCAAGTTTATCGGGAGCGGCAAAATATGCTTTTCCATTATTGGTTTCTGTAAATTCGGAAACAAATCTTTGCAGGTAAGGATCGGAAGCGATCATAAAGGTAGTAACCGGTATCTTTAGTTTTTTGCATTGGGTAGCCAGGCTGAGGCAGCGGTTAAAAATTTTCCGGTCAACCCCGAAACTATTTTTATAATACTTTTTCCCAATTTTCAGGCAGGTAGGTTTGCCGTCGGTTATCATAAAAATTTGCCGGTTGGCATTTCTTCTTTTTCGGAGAATTTCCATTGCCAGTTCAAGACCTGCAACGGTATTGGTATGGTATGGGCCAACCTGCAGGTAGGGGAGGTCTTTAATTTCTATTTGCCAGGCATCGTTTCCAAAAACCACAATATCGAGAGAGTCTTTAGGATACTTTGTTTTAATCAGTTCTGCGAGTGCCATGGCTACTTTTTTTGCAGGTGTAATTCGGTCTTCCCCATAAAGGATCATAGAATGGGAAATATCTATCATCAGTACGGTGGAAGTTTGTGTTTTGAAATCGGTTTCTCTGATTTCAAGGTCGTCTTCTCCGATTCGGAAACCATCAATTCCATGATTAATTTGAGCATTTCGGAGTGATGCGGTAAAATCTATTTGTTCTATACTGTCTCCAAACCTGAATGGCCTGGTTTCGGGATTTATTTCATCGCCGGTTCCGGGTTTAAAAGTATGATGATTTCCAGCGGTTGTTTTTTTTAATTTTCCGAAAATATCTTCCAGGCTTTTTTTTCTGATTCCCTGTTCTGTTTTAGCGGTGATTTCAATTTCTCCATTTTGCCGGTCTTCATTAATATATCCTTTTTCTTTAAGTTCTTCCAAAAAATCGCCAATACCATAATCGTTATCGGTAAGCTGGTATTGCTGGTCGAGTTGATTCAGCCACTGCATGGCTTCATTAAAATCGCCTGAAGTATAGGTGAGCAGTTCCAGAAACAGGTTAAGGAGTTGCTGAAACCTGGTTTTGGCGTTTTGTGAAGGATCGAAGTGTGAGAACCGGAAAGCCTGCATAGAAGCAATTTACACAATAACAAGAACACGGGGTAAATGGTTGGAATCGGTGGGTGTAATTTTTTACCCGGAAGTGGTTGATTGACGGAGGATGGTAATGAAGTAAGATTGTTGTAGTAAAAAGAATATAGAAACTGGGGTTTGGAGGATATTGCAGTTGTTGGATAAAAATCTATCATGGGGTACAAAATATTCAATTGAAATTTCAAATCAAAGAATTGTGCAGGAAAAAATCAGGTATTTCAAAGAATAAAAAAGCAACATTTTCTACCGCTGGTTTCCCTTATCTATCACCGTTCGGATATCCCCCTACTACGCGTAGTAAGTAACAAAATATAAAGTTGTGCCACCGCCAATGCATCCTGCATATTCTGGTATTAAGGCAAGCGTTTTTTTTAGAGCAAGAATGTTTAAATTGGCAAAAAAACGAGCTGCATTCCGCAAAAAAGTGTTTAGTTTTAGAGAAGCAAAGTTCTTTGAATATAGCTTGGGGTGTAGATTGTATTGATTTGCAAATACTATCCGGGCGGTATGACGATGCCGGGGAGGCAGTATAACGCTACAAACAGCTACCGCTATGGGTTTAATGAGAAAGAAAAAGATGATGAAATTTACGGAGAAGGGAATGCTTATGATTTTGAAAACAGAATATACGATCCAAGATTGGTTCATTGGTTAAGCATAGACAAGTTGCAAGCTAAGCGACCAGGAGAAAGTCCTTATTTATATACTGGAGGCAACCCTATATATTTTATTGATCCTAATGGACAAGATAGAATTAAATATTATGTTGTTATTGACGAAACTACGGGCAATACATTAGTTTCAACGGAAAAAATACTGAACACGAAAGACATGATGTCGGTGCATAATATTTCATATCCGCATAGTGGAATTGTAGAAACATGGGATTGGTATGATGTAAATGAAGTTCATTATACAGTAAAGGGTAAAGACGGAATTACAAGGAGTTACGTTAAGGAAGAAAGAGGTACTAAAAGAAACACTACAAGTGATGGGCTTATTTTCAAAGGAGATAATTTATGGTGGGCTAATCAAGTAGGAAAAAATACAAAGCCCGAGAAAGAAGGGGAAGTTGAAACAGGCATATCATTTACAAGTTCGGAAGGATCTCGTGAAGGATCACAATATAATAAAACGGCAAAGCGCATTGATGGAATAATAAATATTGATATTTTAATGCAAGCTATTGATGGGCTTAAAGGAACTGGCGACCTAACCAATGAGAAAGCTGAAAATCTGTTAATCGGTGTTTTAGAATCATTTAGTAAATCTTTAAGCGGTGCTACGACAGTAAAAAATGCTTGGGATAATGCAGTAAAAAAAGTAGAAAATAAGATAGTTGATGATACAAAACTTGCTAAGCCAGGTGAAATTGATTATTGTCGACTATGTAATGAAAATTATGATCCAACAACGCTTAAGAAATCCAATCTCAAGGCTACTGATACTTCTGATACACATGTCCTAAAAGAAAAAAACATTAATGAAAAAAAATCACTATTGTCCGACTAAAATAACGCATTAATAATAAAAAGGGCAGTTCGATAGAACCGCCCAATTAGTTAAGTTTGAGTTACCACACCTAAACTTTACTAATGAAGGATAAAGATAAAAGTTTTACCGGACAGCCGATACTATCACAAATATTAGATGTGATACCCAGTTCTTTGATACAAAAAGCAAACAGAAAACATCAGTCTAACCGGTATTACAAGAAGTTGCCACTTAGGACGCATTTGGTAAGTCTGTTATACGGCGTGTTCAGCTATTGCAATGGGCTTAGGGAGATGTGCGAGGGGCTACTGGCCTGTGAAGGCAAACTGTCACATTTGGGCTTTGATAAAGCCCCTGCCAGAAGCACGCTTTCCGATGCAAACAGCAATCGCAGTTTTTTGGTTTTCGCCACTATTTACGAAGAACTGCTGAAGCAGTATCACAGCTTTATCTCGGACAGCCGGTTAAAAGGATTAAGCATAAGAAACTTAAAAGTAATTGACAGCAGCACCATTCAGTTGTTCAGTGAAATACTGCGTGGCGTTGGCCGTAACACAAAGGATGGTTCAAAAAAGAAAGGAGGCATTAAAGTACACGCCATGATGGACGCTTTTAGCGGTGTAACAGAATTTGTACGGATGACAGAAGCCCGGGAACATGACCGGAAGTTCTTATACCACCTGAAACCGGCTGCCAACAGTTGGCTGGTGTTTGACAAAGCTTATAATGTATATCATCAGTTTGCTAAATGGACAAACGATAAAATCTGGTTTGTAACCCGTATGAAAGACAATGCGGATTATCATGTAACAAAAGTACTGGTGGACAAAACCAAAAAGAAAAATGCCACAGGCGTGTTGAAAGAGCAATATATTACAGTGGCTGTAAAGCAACCCCGATTGCTATTGGGGGGTAAAGAGATAGGGCGATTGAAACTTCGCCGTATTACTTTTAAAACCAAAGAAGGCAAGATATATGTATTTATTACCAACAACTTTACACTGCCTGCATCGCAGATAGCTACCATTTACAAAAACCGCTGGATGATAGAACTATTATTCAAACAAATGAAACAGAACTTCCCACTGCGCTATTTTTGGGGCAATAGTACCAATGCCATTAAGATGCAGGTGTACTGTGTGTTAATAGCGCAACTGCTGATGGTAGTGATAAGAAAGAAGGCGGCAACAAAAAAATCTTTTGCTAATATGATTACAGTAATCCGGTTGCACCTGATGAGTTATGTAGCATTATTGGAGTTTATTAAAGACACATACAAAGCATGGAGAAAAACGCATAATGCATCCTTCGCTTTTACAACATAAAAACAGGGGGTACTTCCCCCGATATTGAAACAAACATTTTTTAGCCTGTAACCTTTAACTGTAAAGCATTACAGCGTTTTTTAACCCGATTTTAGTCGGACAATAATGATTTTTTATCAGAAAAATTTTTTCTGCAACAATGGGAAATAAACCCGCAAAAGCTGGCTCAGATACTTTTAAAAGAGGGCATTTCGGAAGAACAGATCACCAAAACCACAAACCTGTTAAATGAAATTGAAGGATTGGTTTATATGCCATTTGACGATAATGATAAACCAAGAGAAATGTTTGACCGAATCTTTCAACAAATAGAAACCCTCAACCGCCTGTAATTTCCTATTCCGTAAACTTATACCCGATGCCTCTAACAGAATGAAAATACTTTGGGTTGCGGCTGTTTGATTCAAAATATTTTCTAAAGCTCAAAATAAAATTATCGATGGTACGGGTGGTGGGGTAAACGTTATACCCCCAAACGGCCTGCAGAATTTTTTCACGGCTTACCACTTCTCCTTTATTTTCGATCAACAACTTCAGCAGCATGATTTCCTTTTTACTAAGCGCTATTTTTTTCCCGCTTTTATCGAAGGCTTCCAGCGCTTTAAAATCGATTTTGTTCTTTCCAAATTCGAACATATCGGAAACCGGTTGGGTGCGGGTAATTTGTTCACTTTTGATGAGGAGCTTCTGAACCCGCAACAGCAGTTCTTCAAGATTAAAGGGTTTGGTTAAATAATCATCTGCGCCCTTTTTCAGGCCAAGTACCCTGTCGGCACTGCTGTTTTTTGCGCTTAATATTAAGATGGGTATTTCCTCGTTGTTCAGCCTGATGGTTTCACAAACCGAAATGCCATCAATTTCGGGCAGCATCACATCAAGAATAATAAGATCGAAATGTTCCTGCTGAACAATTTTTAAAACACTTGCTCCATCGAACACGCCACTCACTTCATAACCTTCCAGCTCAAGATTTAACCTGAGGGCCTCATGGAGATTTTCTTCATCTTCAACCAACAAGATAGAATACTTTTTATCAGGCATTATTTATCCCTGTTTTTTAAAATGAACTGCAAAGGTAGTTCCATGTGGCTGATTGGAATTTACCAAAATGGAAGCTTTATGTACCGTAAGCAACCGTTTTACGAGATACAAACCAAGCCCGGTGCCCTTTGCTTTCCTCGTAGCCTCATTGCCCATCCTGTAAAATTTATTAAAAATATTTTCTCTCTCCTCTACAGGAATCCCGTTGCCTTTATCAGAAACGGCAGCCCATATATTTTCATTTTTAATACCGGCGTTAATTTCAATGGGTTCGTTTTTTGGGCTGTATTTGCAGGCGTTATCCAGCAGGTTGCTGAACACCATCTGCATCATAAAAGTATCGGCATACAATAAAATTCCGGGTTCTATAGCGGTATTAAATTTCCGATCGGGATATCGGGACCGGTAATCGCGAACAATATCTTCAAGCAGATCGGAAAAATTAAATTCCCCGGGGGCAAACCGGTGCACCCTGCCTTCAAGCTGGGAGGAGATCAGGAGGTTGTTGCACAATAAATTCAACCGGTTTGTTTCTTCGAGCGTATTCTGGATCAGGCGTTGTTGCTGTGCTTCATCAAGCTTTCGCTTTTGCAGGGTTTCCAGGTTCAGTTTAGAAACCGAAATGGGTGTTTTCAGTTCGTGCGTAATGGCCATCATAAAATTTTGTTGCTGACGGCTTTGTTTCAACTCCCGGTTTACTGCACGGTAAATAAAAACCGCAGCAGCAAGCACCAGCAACAGAAATATTGATCCTTCCCCAATATATTGGGTGCTTTTGCGCTGTTCAGCTATCAGAATTGCTTTTTGGCTGATTACAAAAGCAGGGTCGTTTTCATTTAGTTTGGAAAGACGAAGCCCGGTCATTTCTTTATTTTGCTGTTCCAAAGCCACATACCACCATACCAGTGCAGCCAGTATGTAGAGCAACATTAACCAGTAGATGATAAATATGGATTTGATCTTTTTAGAACGAACCATAATGCGGAGAAGATCAGTTTCGTTTATCAAGCCCCCACGAAAGTTTATTTCTAAGGGTTTGAAGAAAATTATTCTCGTTTAGCCTTACCAGGTTTACCCCAAATGATTCTTTCTTCACTGCAAGCTGAATTTCTTTTGATACCACTTCGCGGCGGCTGTCGAGGGTAATCAGGAAACCATCGGTACGGCCTTCTATTTCGAAGGAAACGATGTTATTATCCGGAACCACTATGGGCCGGATGTTGAGGTTATGCGGAGCCACAGGTGTAATTACAAAACTTGCGCTATCCGGAAACACAACCGGTCCGTTGCAACTCAGCGAATACCCGGTTGATCCTGTAGGAGTGGCTACAATTAATCCATCGGCCCAGTAAGTATTTAAAAATTCGCCATTGAGGTAGGTGTGTATTTTAATCATCGGCGAATTATCTTTCTTGTGCAGCGAAAACTCATTTAGCGCATAAGGTGTATCGCCAAATAACGGGCTGTTGGCATCGAGGTGTATCAGGGTACGTTTATCGAGTACATATTTCCGGTTGATGAGCGCTTCAAGAGCAAGGTGTAAATCCTCCTTCCCAATATTTGCCAGGAAGCCTAAGCGTCCGTAATTGATTCCCAGGATGGGAATGCCCGAATCTTTTACAAGGGTTATGGTATCCAGCATGGTGCCATCACCACCCAGGCTGATGATACAATCCACATCGGGTTCTAATCCTTCGGTTTCATTAAAAGTGGAGTACTCGTTTTCAAAATTTATGGAAGCATAAATTTTATTGAAAAAATCCTGGTAAAAAACAGGGTGTGCATGATATACCCGAAGCTCATCAAGCAGGAGCCTGATGTCGTTAAGCTGATTATTTTCTATTCCCCGGCTGTAAATAGCTATTTTCATGAATCTGGGTTGATTTAAAACCCGCCTTTAAGGTGCAAAAATAACCCGTTTTCACCTAATTGGTTGAAACTGTACTCCATACTGACATTCACATCGTACAACGATAATACATCTATGCCAAAACCGTAAGTGTATAACATCCTGTTATTCAGTTTTGCTTCCCAGTTGGGTTTCAGGTAGCTATACCCTACATCGCCATAAGTTTTTCCATAAAACTTAAATGGAATATAAGGCACCTGCCTGATGTGAAACGGAACATTTATTTTAAAATCTAAAAGTTTTTTCCGGAGGGTGTAAGCGGCAAGCAACCCGGCAACGCCATCAATTACATAATATTCATTTCCGCGCAGGTAAACATTACCGTAACCAAACAACCGCTGATTGATGTAGGGTTGTTCAAAGGGCAGTTTCAATGATCCGAAAAGTTGTATCGACTGATAAATTCCTGCAGGTTTTATGAATGGAGCATACAGGTTGTAGGAAGCAGATAAACTCAGCATATTTACACCACCCTTCCATCCGAATCCACGCTTTGTTGCAGCCACCGTGAAAACCTGTCCGTATCGGGGATAATTAATATTATCCGTTTTAGAATATTGATAAGAGAAAGAAAAATCCACAATTGACTGATGAGATTTTGTGCTGTTGAAATAACCGGGGTTATACTTTTCCATAACCAGGCTGTCGTTGGCATTTATATACTGGTAATTTATGGCATAACTGGTTCTTTTGTAAAAACCTCTTTTCCGGCTATACCCAATTCCCAGGCGGGAGTTGCTGATTGCATAGCCGTCTTTTTTGTACCATTTCAATGTATTGCCGATTGAGGTTTTATAGGGTATGCCATGGCTCTGAATAAACCCTGCGCTTACATGAAACCCTTCGGTTAGGCCCGGATTGCTGTATGGTGTACTGTACGAAAAAGTAAGGCCGCGGGTAAAGCCGTTCAGCAAATAAATTTTTAACTGGTCGCCACGGCCGCTCAAATTATAATGAATGAGTTTTGCGCCATAAACCACCCGGCTGAAATCGGCATTATATACTTTTATCCATTCATTAAAATTCCTGTCGGTAAGCTGAAATTGCGGAATGGGATAAAGATACCAGCGTTCTCTAACGGTAACGTTTAATTGCAGTAAGGAATCCTCGCACAATACCGGTATTATTCTCACTTCCGAAAACAGGTTAAGGTTATATACCAGCGATCGGGATTGCAACAACGCCTCTTTAAGGCGCTTTACACTAACCGTATCTCCCTCTTTAAGCAGCATTTCGCGCAATACAATATAGGTTTTGGTTTTTTTGTTGCCCGATACCATAATGTCCTTAACCTTTAATACAAGGTTTGAATCGGGGGTGTTTTCAGTAATCACAGGCTGCACAAAAGTTTCGGGGTTGCCCTCCTGTGCATAAGAAACAGTTTGTAAGGCAAGGGCAATACTTAAAAAAAATAATGTGCTTAAGGGAAATTTATATTTTGGGAAATAATACAGAAGGCAGTAGTTTTTCCAAATCAGATTTCGAGATAATGCATAAAATTCCGGTAATTCCGGTCGATCTCATTCTCAAATTCTTCGGTTCCGAAATTATAAACCACCTGGTATTCGTATCGCTCAAAAGTTGCAATTACTGTTGCAATTTCACGGGTATTGATGTGAATGGTTACGGTCAACAGCCCGTTTTCCGGATTTGTGGTAGAATTCAGGTGAAGGATGGTGCAATCGTTGCTCTCCACAATGCGGCTTATTTCGGATATGGAAAATTGTGTGCGTTCCATTTCCAGCACAACAATGCCTCCGATTTCGTTAGCGCCGGAAAAATTTCCCAGGGCTTTCAGCAGATCGGAAGTGGTGATGGAGCCCAAATATTTATTATCGGCACCAATTACGGGAACCACGTTGGTATCGAACTGAATGCTGCAATTTACTGCTATCAGAAAATGAGCATTATGCGGAACCGCCGCAATAATTAAATCTTTATGAAGGTTTTCGATGTTTACCTGCTGTCCTTCCAGATCAAGCAGGTCGTCCTCCGAAATCAACCCGATAAATTTTTCTTCAGCAACCACCGGCAAATGCGTTACTTTAAAATCGCTGATGAGCTGAAGCGCTTTTTTTAAAGAATCAGAGGGCTTCAGCCGGGGTATATTCTGGTTAATAAGTTCTTCGGTTAACATGCCGGTTAATTTTAAGGTTCCGGTTTTATTTTTACAGGCTGATGTTTGTTTTATGCCGTTGCTGCCGGTTGCCCCAATTTAGCAAGAAAGGCTTCAAGAATCCTGTTAAATTCCTCTGGCACTTCCATCATAGGCGCATGGCCGCACCGGTCAATAAAATGCAGTTCACTGTTTGGAATCAGCCGGTGAAATTCTTTACCCACAAACGGCGGGGTAATGGTGTCATTATTTCCCCAAATGAGGCACACGGGTTGTTTAATCTGGTTTAGTTCCTCGCCCAGGTTGTTGCGTATGGCGCTTTTAGCCAGGGCAATGATTTTTATTACTTTCAGGCGGTTGTTGGTAATTTCAAAAACTTCATTTACCAATTCATCAGTAGCCATTTTGGGATCGTAAAAGGTAAGTTCTGTTTTTTTGCGGATGTATTCCTTATCGCCTCTTTTTGGATAGGTATCGCCCATTCCGTTTTCAAACAGGCCGGAACTGCCGGTAAGGATCATCGATTTAATCCGATCGGGATGCCTGAGTACATACAGCAATGCCACATGGCCGCCAAGAGAATTACCCATCAGGTGTATATCGCGGTAATCCCGATGTTCTATAAACCGGTTCACAAATTTTTCCAGCCCGCCTACAGAGGTATGGAGTAAATCCAGATCGAGCAGGGGAAGCATGGGAACAACCACCCGGTAGTTTTTCCTAAAGTGAGCTATGAGATCCGAAAAATTACTTAATGCGCCAAAAAGCCCATGCAGCAACATCAGGATTTCACCATCCCCTTCCTCTATAAACTTAAATTTACCGTCTTGTTTTAATTCGTAGCTCATTTATGCTAATCCTATGATAAATAAGACACTCGGACAATTCCGCGCCCGTCTAAAATTACAGCAAATAAACCTAATGCTCCATCATTAATATAAATTGTTTCCTGCGCTCTCAAAAAAATTCCTCAAATCAGAAAAAAGATTCCTGAACATTGGAACAAACTCACCGAGATGATCTGTAATTACCGGAGCAATGGGTTTTATTACCGGGTAAAAAACCGACCCCGAAACTGCATTTTCGGTTATTATATGCAGTGAGGTAAGGTAAAACATCAGCACACTCATTATAACCGAAACCAGCACCACATACACGATTGCCCCGGCAATCCGGTTAACCCATCCCTGCAGCGCAAAATCCACCACCCTGTTCATCATGCGGGCGAGGAGCGACACCAGGAACGCAACCACAAAAAACACCAGGATAAATGAAATTGCCGGAAGCCATTTGCTGCTGATTTCTCCCGAAGCTGAAATTTTTTGAGCAACACGGGCAGAAAGCGCAAGCGCCGCAGCAATTCCAAGGATGAAACCAAACAGGGAAAAAACGGCAATGATAAGTCCCTTTTGCAATCCCCTGACAATCGCCAGTATCCAGCACCCAGCCAGGAGCAGATCAACCAGCATTGGCTAACCTAAAAGTTCTTTTACCATACCACTGATGGTTTTGCCATCCGCCTTCCCGGCTAACTGTTTAGTGGCAACGCCCATCACTTTTCCCATATCTGCTGCCGAAACGGCTCCGGTTTGTGCTATAATATCTTTTACCGCCAAACGGATTTCCTCTTCCGACATTTGTTTGGGTAGAAATTGTTCGATCACTCCCATTTCCTCTCTTTCCTTTTTTGCCAGATCTTCCCTGCCCTGCTTCTCAAAAATTTCCAGCGAATCGCGGCGTTGTTTCATCATTTTTTGCAGGAACTTCAATTCCGTAGCCTCATCAATTTCACCACCTGCACCCGGTTCTGTTTTGGCTTTTATAATTTCTGCCTTTATGGCTCTTAATCCACGAAGCGCAGCTTCATTCTTCGATTTCATGGCATCCTTCATGGCATCCATGATCTTTTTTTCGAGCAACATAATTTTGAATGATTTAGGATTATTGTTTCTGCTCTTTCAACTGAAGAGCTTGAAATTTCTTAATAAAATTATTAGCAAATGTTTTCATATCTGTACTTAATTCCCCCTGATTTGTGGATCGTTGAAAAGTATCAGACATGGCCATCATCATCTGGTAAAAAAAATCGGCCATTTCATCCACCATCATTTCCTTAGTCCAGAGATCAAGCGTTAAAGCCGATTTATCCTGCTCATCCCAAAAACCAATACACATGGCTTTAGCCTTTTGCATCATACTGGCTGTTGAATCGGTTGCATTCCAGGTAATGGCTTCCGTTATATTATTGTTATCGCGCATCACCTCTATGGTTATTACAGATTTTTGCATGTTCACCCTTTTTTAGGGATTGCAAAGGTAAGAAGATTACAACGGAGTGGAAGTAAGGAGCGAATTCAGTTTGCGGGCAGATTCCGTGAGCATCCTTTCGGCCAGAACAGCGGAGAGGAGTTCCTCCCGTGCAAGTTTCTGAGATTCATTTTTATATAAATTCATCATTTGTATGCTGATGCCTTCTTCATTAAAACCGGCATACACGGCAGCCTCCGAAAAAATATCTCTCCAAAAGGGTTCGTCGGTACAAACCAATGCCTTTTCCGCCAAAATCAACTGTGCCGTAAGTTCATCGGCCACCGGCAATTGCGGCATATATACGATCATATATGCAGATGAAAATACCCGTCTTGCTTCGCTCCATTTAGTAATCGCAACCAGGTTTACAAAATTATTCAGCTTATAGGTTGATAACAATGTTGCTGCTTTTTCTTCCAAACCGGATTGTACAATTAGCAACAGGTGCATTCCGGAACGTTGCCGTTTTTTAAACAGGGTAAAAGCTTTCAGCATGGTTCTGAGCCGGCTCATATCGGCGCTGCAAAACGGAATTACTAAATATTCAACATCCGGTACCGGCTGCATTTTTGCAAATCGGGGATTTTCTTCCACGGGTGGCGGCAGGATGTTTACTTTATGCTGAAGCCTGAACTGCTGTTCAAAATATCCGGAAGTCAGCTTGCCTGGCACCAATATGCCAGATGCCTCGTGCAGGCTTTCTATTGCCCTTTTACCGACCTGTGTTTTTAATGCTTCCCCACTAAAAAGGGAAATATCTGTAAGCCATATATATTGAGGGATTTCCTTTATTGCAGCAGCCACTGGTTGAAAACTTAAAAAAGCTGTTGCTTTTTCTTTTTTTAAAAGATTGGGAAGCCTGAACTGGTACCAGTAAATCAGCAACAGGCGGTTTTTTATTGCCGGACTTATAATCTTTATTTCCACATTTTCAGGAAGATTTACCGAAGCGTTTAACCGGCTGTTTAAGAAGAGAATAATTTTACAGGCGGGGTTTATCCTGGCAAGTTCCAACAGCACAGAAAGTTGTGTTTTGGTGCCGGATGCTATCCGGTAACCGGTTTCGGAAAAATGAGCAGCCAATACCATGATTACCTCAATATTTTAAATTTCACCAGTTCTATCCGGGTATCGGTAACGCCCATCACTTCAATTTCATAATTCCCGATGATGATCCGTTCTTTTTGTTTGGGTATTGATTCGTGGTTTTGAATGATGAAGCCGGATAAGGTTTCGGCTCCTCCTTCATTATTAAAATGCAAATGATATTTTTCGGAAACGTAATCCAGCTCAAGCCTTCCGCTAAACAGGTATTCTCCCATACTTATTTGTTGCTCTATCAGCTTTTCGGTTTCATCATACTCATCTTCAATTTCTCCAAAAATTTCTTCAAGCAGGTCTTCCATGGTAACAATTCCGGCTGTACCGCCAAACTCATCAATCACCCAGGCAATGCTTCTTCTTTCATTGCTGAACTTATTCATGAGGTCGGTTGCGGGCATACTCTGGGGCACAACCGGTATGGGTTTTAAAATCTCTTTTATCGACTGTGGATGGCGGAAAAAATCGAGCTGGTGAATGTAGCCAATGATGCTATCAATATTATTTTCAAAAACCACCAGTTTACTCAGTTTGGTTTCAATAAATTTTTCTCTTACTTCCGAAACCGGCATATTAATATCCACGCTCACAATTTCTTTTCTGGGGATCAAACATTCGCGCAGCTTTACATCTTTTAAAGATAGTGCATTTTCAAAAAGTTCTTTATTCAGTTCCGAACTTTCATCTTCCTCTGGGCTGCTTTGCTGAATATAATTTTCAAGATCAACCTTACTGAAGGCAGGGCGGTTGTCGTAAATCTTTACATTAAAAATATATTTCAGGATCCACTCGCAAATGGAAATGATCCCTACCGCAAGAGAAGCAAAAAGGTTATAAAAAAGCAAGGCAATATAAGTAACCAGCCCCGATTTCAAAATGCTGTTGCTTTTTGCCCTGAAAAAAGCTTTGCTCGAAAATTCAGCAAACAGCAGGATAGAAAATGAAATGATGGTTTCAACAAGCAGTTTCAAAAATTTAAGGGAACTGTTTAGCGAGGAAGGGAGTTTTGCCTCAATCCATTTCCAGATGGGATATAAAATATCGCCCACCAGCAACCCGTAAACAATAATTACCAGGTAAAGCGTCACCAGCAACATGCCGATAAACCGGGTAGGGTGCTCTTTAAATTCATCCCAGGTATTTCCGCTTGCAATTCCTTTTTTCTTATTGAGTTGTAGCGAAAGTTTATTTACAGAAAGAAATGCCGACTCGAGGCCCGAAAAAAATGCCACAAGAATAATGCATACAATTATAGAAATAAGTACCTGCCAATCCATACCTTAAAAATAAGAAAAACAGAAAAGATGGTTAAATACTAAGAAACCCGGCTACAATTTGCCTGGCTTCTTCGCAGGCTTTATCTAAAGAGTCGTTTAAAATAGAACAATCGAAATGATCGTGAAAGGAAAGTTCGTAAGAGGCCTTGTTTATTCTTGCCGTAAGCGATTCGCCAGTTTCGGTTCCCCTGCTCATCAGCCGGGTTTTAAGCGCTTCTACCGATGGTGGCTGAACAAAAATACTGAGTACATTTTCGGGATACTGCTGCCTGATGTGCAAAGCGCCTTTTACATCTATATCCAGCACTGGCACCCGGTTTAAGCTCCATATTCTTTTCAGTTCCGATTTCAGGGTGCCATAATATTTCCCTTCATACACCATTTCCCATTCTGCAAATTCTTTCCGGGTAATCTTCTGTTTAAATTCTTCTTCCGAAATAAAATGATAATCCACCCCGTCTATTTCATTATCTCTTTTTGGCCTGGTGGCTGCCGAAACGGAAAACATTAAAACAGGAAATACTTTCATCAGGTAATGGGTGATGGAAGTTTTTCCGGCGCCAGACGGTGCGGTAATGATGAGTATTTTCTGATGTTTAGATTCCATATTTTAATCTTTTCGCACGATGTCGGCGCCAAGTTTTCGTAATCGTTCATCAATAAACTGGTATCCCCTGTCGATCTGTTCAATATTCTGAATGGTGCTTTTTCCTTTTGCACTCAGCGCTGCAATCAGGAGCGCTACACCTGCTCTTATATCCGGGCTGCTCATGGTTATACCGCGGAGCTGTTGTTCTCTTTCAAGCCCGATAACCACAGCCCGGTGCGGATCGCACAAAATAATTTGCGCACCCATTTCAATCAGCTTATCTACAAAAAAGAGCCTGCTTTCAAACATTTTCTGGTGTATGAGTACGCTGCCGTTTGCCTGTATGGCGGTAACCAGTACAATGCTGAGCAGATCGGGAGTAAAACCGGGCCAGGGGTGATCGTAAATACTTAATATGGCGCCATCTATATATTTTGAAACGGTATAAGAACTTTGTTCGGGAATATGGATATCATCTCCCAAAAAATTCATTTGAATGCCCAATTGTCGGAATTTTTCAGGGATGATGCCCAGTTCACTGATTCCTGCATTTTTTATGGTGATGTTGCTTTGGGTAAGTGCGGCAAGGCCAATAAAACTACCCACTTCAATCATATCGGGCAGCATACGGTGTTCTGTACCCGAAAGCTGATCCACCCCATCTATCTCCAGCAGGTTACTTCCAATTCCGGAAATTCGTGCACCCATTCGGGTTAGCATCCTGCATAATTGCTGAATATAAGGTTCGCAGGCAGCATTATAAATGTATGATTTCCCTTTGGCCAAAACTGCCGCCATCAGGATGTTTGCTGTTCCTGTTACGCTGGGTTCATCAAGCAGCAGTTGTGCTCCTTTTAACCCCGGGGTATGAATTTTAAAAAAGCCGGTTTCACTTTCGTAATTAAAAGCAGCGCCTAATTTTTGAAAGCCGGTGATGTGGGTATCGAGCCTCCTGCGGCCAATTTTATCCCCTCCGGGTTTGGGAAGATATGCTTTTTGAAACCTTGCAAGCAATGGGCCGGCAAGCATCACCGATCCGCGCAAACGGCCACTTTTTTTGTGATAATCGGGGCTGTTTAAATAATCCACATTTACTTCATCGGCTTTAAAAATGGCAGAATGCCTGTTGATTCGGTTCACCTTCACATTCATTTCCTGCAACAGTTCAATCAGCAGGTTCACATCTGTAATATCAGGAATATTATGAATGGCAACTTCACCGGCAGTCAGCAATACCGCACTTATCACCTGGAGGGCTTCATTTTTTGCACCCTGCGGAATTATTTCGCCGGATAATTTATTTCCTCCCCGTACTTCAAATACTGCCATGTGTTTTTAGGAATAGGTGATATTTCGCAAACGTATATAAAAAACCCTGATGCGCTCAAACATCAGGGCAACAAAATTAAACGCTCATTAAATTAATAACGTTTTTTAAAATTCCGGTTGTTATTATTTCGGCCGTTGCCACCACGGTTGCCTCCGTTATTCCGGCCATATCCACCCCTTTTATAACGGTCTCTGCCGGATCCATAATCGTCGCGGTCGGGCATTTCGTTGCGGTGTTTTACAAATGGGCGGTTATTAAATTCGAGCTGACCTTTGGTGATGCTGCTCAATTCGTTTTGAATGGCATCATCGTGCACCAGCTCTTTATGCCAGTTGCTATAGGTGAGTTTCATATAATAAGCAATAGAATTTGCAAACCCCTGGCGCTTTTCGGGATTTTCTTCGGCAAGCGCTTTTTCCAGCACCGATTCTAAGTTTTTACCCAGGTGATTGTATTTGGGATATTTTTTGGGATAACTAAGCCGCTGTGGTTTTGCCCTGATGGCTTCTCTTGTGGGAATGGGATAAGGGCTATCTACATCTAACTGGTAATCGCTTATCAGAAACAGGTGATCCCAAAGTTTATGTTTATAATCTTCAATATTTTTTAATTGGGGATTAAGGAAACCCATCAGCTCAATAATGGCATTTGCTCCGCGCTGCCTTACTTCCCTGTCTTCAATTACAATGAGCTTTTCAACCATTTTTTGAATGTGGCGGCCATATTCCCGCATATACATAAAGTTCCTCGTTGTGTTGTATTCCATTATATTATTTGAGGTGAATTACAAATGTAAACAGTAAAGTGGCAATAAACAAGGGTTAACGCCTGTGGTACCGCCAGGTATATAATGCCGCCACCAGGATGCCAAAACTGTCCGCCGCCCAGTCGAGCAGATCGAAACTCCTTGATGGAACAAAGAATTTCTGGATAAATTCGGTGGTTATTCCCCAGATGCACATGGCGATGGCAATCCGGAGAAAATAATGCCGCTTAAACTTTTTGTACAGGTTAGAATTGGCTATCGGAAGTAAAAAAAGAAAGGTGGTTATTCCAAAAAGGAAGGTATGGGCAATCTTATCCGAAAAGGAGAAATGTAACCATTCTTCATCCTGAGGGAAGCTGTCTTCAGGTAAAATAAGAAGTACAAAAAGGATCAGGAAGCAAATAATTGCCGGGGCAAATTTGGCTACAGAAAGTTTCCTGTCGGTATAATTTTGGTCTTTCGAAAATTTTCTGAACATGAATCCTTAACCAACTAATTTCCGGTAAGCTTCGGCATCAAGTAATTGGGAAAAGTCGGCAGGGTTTGCAACCTTTATTTTCACCATCCAGCCCTCCCCGTAAGGATCGCTGTTTACCAGTTCGGGATTGGCTTCTAACTTCGGGTTTACAGTGGTAATGTTTCCGGCTACGGGCAAAAACAGATCGCTTACTGTTTTCACCGCTTCCACTGTTCCAAAAATTTCTTCGGCAGAAAGGTTTTTCCCAATGGAGTTAATATCCACAAATACAATATCACCTAACTCCTGTTGGGCAAAATCTGTAATTCCAATTGTGGCTATATCGCCATCCAGACTTATCCATTCGTGATCTTTGGTGTAGCGCAGATTTTCCGGAAGATTCATTTGCTAAAATTTATGTTGGTTGCAATTTGCCGCAATTTAAACAACCTCCGCTGTTTATTTTATGATTTCCATATACATACGGATGTTGCCCAAGGGGCGGTCGTATGGGCTTCGGGGTGCATGCGATATTTTAGAGATCACATCCAACCCGGTTTCCACTTCTCCAAAAACCGTATAATTGTTATCGAGGAATGGGGTTCCGCCAATGGTTTTATATATTTTTCTTTGTTCGGGGGTATATTTCATGCCATTTTGTTTTTCCATCGCATCCAAATCAGCATCGGAATATTGCTTTCCTTCAACGAGGTAAAACTGGCAGGCGCTGCTTGCCTTTTCGGGGTTATTGTCTCTCGCCCCTGCAAGTGCTCCTTTTTTATGAATCAGGTATGGCCTGAACTCTGCGGGAATCCTTTCCATGTTGCCTCCACCATCACCCAATTGCTTACCATCAGCCGCATATTTACTATTAGGATCTCCACCCTGTATCATAAAATCCGGGATCACCCGGTGAAACAACAGGCTGTCGAAAAAATGTTCGTTTACTAATTTCACAAAATTATCGCGATGAAGCGGGGTGGAATCGTAGAGCTTTACAATGATGATACCGGAATCGGTAGTAATTTTTACCCTTACTGAATGATCGATCACCGGGGTAATGTCGAATTTCTTTTCCTCTTTTTTCTGCGGCTGGTCTTCTTCTTTTGGAGCCGGAGCTTCCTGACGCACTCCCCTTTTCCCCGATCGGTTATTCTGATTATTCTGTGCCGTGGTTATCCCCGAAAAAAGCACAAATCCTGTACAAAGAAAAACGGTGTAAAAAGCCTTCTTCATATTCATCATCATTTAAAAATGTTGTCAAAACTAACAAGTAAAATGCAACCTTACAAACAGATTCTGTTTATGGAAGTGATTTAACATATTTACATTTTGCGGTGTAAATTATGATAAAAGGATTGCTTTTTAACGGAGCAGAAAACGGGTGGTGAATGAAAGAAAGCCGGTTAAAAGCCCTGTTTTTGAAAATAATGCAGAACGTGGTCTTTCAAAAAATTCTCCTGTTCTATCATATTATGCCCGGGCAGTTCTTTCAGTTGGGTAAAATGCGGCCACCCGTCTTCATCAAACCCGTCATGCCGGTAATATCCACTTTCCATCAAAATGGTGCAGATGGCGATATGCATAAGATCCTGCTTCTGCTCCTTATCAAATTTTTGCGGGCCACGGCCAAGTTCCTGCACGCCAATCAGCAGCAAAACTCCGTTCATATCCGGCTTAATATCAAATTTCTCTTTAAGTTTTAACCGGAGCTTGAGCCATCTCACCTGTAAATCTTCCTCAATATGTTGCATACCCAAAATTACGGATTCAACAATTCACGGTTATCTTTGCCCATTATTTTAAGCCTTTTATGTTACAGATTAATTTGCTCCGCCAGGATCCGGAAAGGGTGAAAGAGAGGCTGGCGCTTCGAAATTTTGCAAATCCCGGTTTGGTAGATGAGTTGCTTCGCGATGATGAAGAAATTCGCAGTAAAAAAAACAGCACCGAAAAATTACAGGCTTCCATGAACAGCATTTCGAAGGAAATTGGCATGTTGATGGGAAAGGGGGATAAAGCGGGCGCCGAATTAAAAAAGGCAGAAGTGGCCGGCATTAAAAAAGAACTGGCAGAAGAAGCAGAAAAACTGGCTGCTTTAGAGCAGGCTTTCGGTCAAAAAATATTGCTGCTGCCCAATCTTCCCCACCCATCGGTTCCCGCAGGAAAATCGGCGGCAGATAACGAGGTGGTTCGCGAAGGAGGGGTTAAACCAACCCTAAGCGGGGATGCCCTTCCCCATTGGGAGCTTATAAAAAAATATAACCTGATCAATTTTGAAACCGGGGCAAAACTTACCGGAAGCGGCTTCCCGCTTTATACCGGGAAAGGGGCAAAACTCCAGCGTTCGCTCATCCAGTATTTTTTGGATTATAATACCTCGGCAGGATACACCGAATACCTCCCGCCGTTGATGGTAAATGAAGCCACGGCTTACGGTACCGGGCAGTTGCCCGATAAGGAAGGGCAGATGTATCATATAACGGAAGACGGCTTTTACATGATCCCCACTGCCGAAGTACCGGTAACGAACATCTACAGAGATGAGATTATTAAACCCGATGCTTTACCGGTAAAGATGACGGCTTACACGCCCTGTTTCAGAAGAGAGGCCGGGAGTTTTGGCGCCGATGTGCGCGGGCTAAACCGGGTTCACCAGTTCGATAAAGTAGAAATCATTCAGCTTACCGAACCCGGCCAAAGCTATGCCACACTGGATGAAATGGTGCTGCATATTGAAAGACTTTTACAATTTTTAGAACTGCCCTACCGCATACTTCGTTTATGCGGCGGCGATATGGGCTTTACTTCGGCCCTTACTTTCGATTTTGAAGTGTATAGTGCAGCACAGCAAAAATGGCTTGAGGTAAGTTCCGTCAGCAACTTTGAAACTTTTCAAACCAACCGGATGAAGATCAGGTATAAAGATGAAACCGGGAAAACCCAACTGCTTCATTCTTTAAACGGCTCTTCTCTTGCGCTTCCAAGAATAGTGGCGGCATTGCTGGAGAACAATCAATCGGCGGATGGCATAACCCTGCCTGCTGCATTGCATACTTATTTTGGCGAGGCTGTTATTAAATAAGGGAATTAGGGTAAGGTAGCCAGAACGGTAACACCACCCTGTACGGTTTCATTGAGCTTTACATTCACCTTTGCTCCGGGAGGCAGAAGCAGATCTACCCTGCTGCCAAATTTTATAAAGCCAAGTTCCTGCCCCTGGCTAACTTTTTGCCCCACCTCTAAATAATTTACGATTCTTTTTGCCAGCATCCCGGCAATTTGTTTAACCAGAATCTCAACATTATCTTTCCTGATTACCACACTGTGCCTTTCATTTTCGGTAGATGATTTTGGATGCCAGGCCACGAGGTATTTGCCTTTATGATACTGACTGTACAGTACTTCGCCGCTAACCGGGTTCCTGTTTACATGTACATTTAGCGGGCTCATAAAAACCGAAATCTGCAAGCATTTTGCCTGAAAATATTCTTCATCAAAAACCTCTTCTATGGTTACCACTTTGCCATCGGCAGGGGCAATAACCTGGTTATCGCTAAGGGTAAGTTTCCGCGAGGGTATCCTGAAAAAAGAAACCACCAGTAAAAATGGAACAAGGGTAAGAATGAATATGGTAACGCTAATCCACAGGGGCAAATCTGGAAGGAACCAGAATATGGCAAGGTTAATTGCGCCGAAAATTAATGTGGCAATGGCAATTGATTTATATCCCTCCCGGTGAATGGTCATCTTTTAAAAAATTGAATAGCGAAAATACAACAATGACGGGGATCAGTGAGTGGATTACATCATGAGGTTTACATACATCCACACAAAGGGAGTTGCCAGGATCAGCGAATCAAACCGGTCCAGAAAACCACCATGCCCGGGCATAATGCTTCCGCTGTCTTTCAGCCCTGCGCTACGTTTAAGCCTGCTTTCCAGCAGATCGCCAAAAGTACCGGCAATTGCAGCAATAGCTGAAACAGATACCCAATGATACCAGTTAACATTTTTTGCAACCGGAATAAAATACCCGGCAAGGGAAATGGTTAATATGCAGAGTAGCATACCTCCAATTGTTCCTTCCCATGTTTTTTTGGGAGAAATGGCCGAAAGCGGTGTGCGGCCAAAGAAGGAGCCCACGAGGTATGCCATGGTATCGTTGATCCAGATGGAAAAGACCATTCCGCATACCAAAATTTTTCCGACAGGTATATTTAACGGATTTCCGGCAACATCAAAAAGCCGGAGGTTAATCAGCAAAGCAAAAGGAACAGATAAATAAGCAAAGCCGGCAAGAAATAAATATTTATTCCGGCTGTTATCCATCTTACAAAATCTGACCAAAAGAAATGCCAGCAGGGGAATCAGCAGCCAGGATAGCGGAATGATCCGGGAAACGCGGGTAAAGCCGCCAACGCCAAACTGAAGGGAAAAATAACCGGCTGCACCGGTAATCACCAATAAGATTCCGCACACCGGTAAAAGCACTTTTATATAGCCGGGGATGCGGGCCCGATTGATGAGCGCAATTATTTTTACAAACTCATACCAGCATCCCACTGCAATTATGATAAAGAGTAAAAAGAACAGGGGGAATTTCCAAAGCAGCCCGGTTAGCATCACCACTACAAAAATCAAAGCGGTTAGTGCCCTGGTTTGAAATACTGCTTTGTTGAATGCCAAGAGGTAAGGTTTAACGGTTAGAAAAAGGTTGGAATGATTGGTTTCTTTGAAAAAGTTCAGCTTCTTTTTCAGAAATTTTTTCCAGATTCTGTTTAGAATATTTCAGCAACAACCGGGATAAAACAACAATCAGCGCCAGCGCCAATATTCCTCCCATCCAGTTTATTTTCATATCCATGTCATCAACCGTAATGGGCTTTCCTGTATGGCTCAGGTAGAACATCTGGCTCACAGCAATTAAATTATTCAAAAAATGAGCAATAATATTTACCCAGAGATTTTTGGTTTGATGAAACATCAGCCCCAAAACAAACCCGAGGATAAGCCTGCTGATAAAAAGGTAAACCGATAAATGGATCAAACTAAAAATAATCGCACTTACAAAAATGCCCAGGAACACATTTTTCCACCACCTTACCAACAGGTTTTGCAAAGCTCCCCTAAAAAAAACTTCTTCAAAAAGCGCCGGGAAAAATGCCATGATGAAGATGGCAACAATAAACTCGCCCCAGCTCCTCAGGTTACTCAACAGGGCAACCTGTTTGTTGTATTCATCTTCCAAACCCCTGGCATACAGATCGAGCGAAGGCAAATGAGCAACCAGGTTTTTCGTTAAATCGGTAAGCGGCGCTGCCAGCATATTGGCAAAAAAAATCAGTAAAAAACCAAACAATATTTGCCGGGCATTTATAAACCGGTTAAACCCCAGCCACCAGAAATTTTTTCCGTTTACCACCCTGTTGAAAATAACAGCGGGAACAAACATCAGGGTAAAACTTCCTGCAACCTGCAACAGCCTGGTTAAATTAAGGTTAGCCGGTTTGTCCATCTCCGCAAGCAGCACATTGGGTAAATCCTGAAAAGGTGTTCCATCCGGCACCATCATCATACCAATAGCTATCTGTAAAATAGCCGTGAGCACAAAACCTGCACCCAAAAAGATCATCAGTACAGAAAGCTGTGCCCAGCCCTTATATCCTTTAACACTCCTGTATTCCATAGCCGTGACGCAAATTGTGTAAATTTGCTGCCGCAATATACAACGCATTGGTATGCCTTCGATAGGATCCTTACAACTACCCGATTTTCCACTCTTACTTGCACCTATGGAGGATGTGAGTGATCCGCCATTCAGGAGCCTTTGCAAGGCAAATGGAGCCGATCTGATGTACAGCGAATTCATTAGTAGCGAAGGGCTGATAAGGGATGCCATAAAAAGCAGAAAAAAACTTGATTTTGAGGAAGAGGAAAGGCCATTTGGGATCCAGATATTTGGAGGTGATGAAGAAGCCATGCAAATGAGTGCGCGGATATGCGAAACCGTTAATCCCGACCTGGTTGACATTAATTTCGGGTGCCCTGTAAAAAAGGTAGTGAGCAAGGGGGCAGGTGCAGGAGTTTTAAAAGATATTGACCTGATGGTGAAGCTTACCAAAGCGGTAATTGACGGAACCTCGCTCCCTGTAACGGTAAAAACCCGGCTGGGTTGGGATGATCAGTCGAAAAATATTGAAGAAGTAGCCGAACGCCTGCAGGACACCGGCATAAAAGCGCTCACCATACACGGCCGCACCAGGTGCCAGTTATACAAAGGCCAGGCGGACTGGGCGCTGATTGGTAAAGTGAAAAACAACCCGCGAATCAGCATCCCGGTTTTTGGGAATGGCGATATCGACAGCCCGCAGATGGCGCTTGAATACAAAAACAGGTATGGGGTAGATGGCATCATGATTGGCCGTGCAGCAATAGGATACCCCTGGATATTCAGGGAAATCAAACACTTTATAAAAACCAGAGAAGTATTGGCTCCTCCCACTTTAGAAGAAAGGGTTGATGTTTGTAAAAAACACCTTGATAAATCGGTGGCATGGAAAGGCCCTGTAGTAGGGGTAAACGAAATGAGGAGGCACTATACAAATTATTTAAAAGGGTTGCCGGGCATTAAAGATTTCCGGTACCGGCTGGTAACGCTCAGCGATCCAATCCAAATACATGCCGTGCTTGATGAAATGCTATTGCATTATAAGGGATATGAGTTTGAAAGAACGCCAATTGAAATCATCAATTACCACCAGAAATGTCCTTTATAAATTGGGTTACGGATGTTTTCCATCGGTGAAAATCGGGTGTATTCAGTGAGAAAAATATATTGGCCCGGAGAATACCCTGATCGCCACACATCCTTTCTATCTATGTAAATCTTTTATCAGATATTGCCCGGATAACAAGGGGAGAGCGCTTTTCAAAAATCAATTATCGGTAAGCGTTATGCAAACTGAAAATTGTGGGTATTATAATTTTTTGCAACAATAAAACAAACATCAAAACAAAAAAAATGAATAGACTAACAAATAAAGTAATCCTTATAACAGGAGCATCAAGAGGAATTGGAGCAGAAGTTGCCCAAAAAATGGCAGAAGAGAAGGCTAAAGTAGTTGTAAATTTTTCCGGCCATAAAACAGACGCAGATAACGTAGTTGCTGCCATCAGGAACATTGGTGGTGAAGCTATTGCCATACAGGCAGATGTAAGTAAAACAGAAGAAGTTAAATCTCTTTTCGGCCAAACAATAGCTCATTTCGGAAAAATAGATGTTTTGGTGAACAATGCCGGAATTATGATTAACAAGTTCATTAAAGACACAACCGACGAAGATTTTACCCAACAGTTCAACATCAATGTAAAAGGCGTCTTTAATACCCTTCGGGAGGCTGCAACAAAATTAGAAAACAACGGAAGTATCATTAATTTTTCAACAACCGTAAATCGCTTAATGTTGCCCACCTACGGAACGTATGTTGCAACAAAATCGGCAGTTGAACAATTAACAAGAATTTTTGCAAAAGAAGTTGGTCGTGGAATAACCGTAAATTCTGTTTCTCCCGGGCCCACAAATACCGCCTTATTTGTAAAAGGAAAATCACCAGAAACAATGAATCAACTGGCATCGCTAAATCCTTTCAATAGAATTGGCGAACCCAATGACATTGCACAGGTTGTTGTATTCCTTGCAAGCGACGAGGCAAAATGGATAAATGCACAAAATATAGGCGTAAATGGCGGAATGGCATAAAAGAAAACGACTACGAACCGCTAACAGGCAATTGGTTCAACAACGGGGAAGCGGAAAATTAAACATTCAAACCTGCATCAGCTTCTGTGCTGCATTGGCCGTTTTGTACTCCTAAACCTGCTATTTCGCAAAGCCACCAAACGTTTGCCAATCCTGATCCTAAATTAAAAAATTAAGTGGTTTCAGGCAGCAAACCTGTGGCCTCGCCAGGAATCGAACCTGGATCTGGAGCTTCGGAAACTCTTATACTATCCATTGTACTACGAGGCCGGGAAATTAATGCGGTATCGAAAACTTTACAATATTACTTCCAAAAATTTTTACTGCAATAGCCAGCAAAATTACACCGAAAAACTTTCTAACCACCAACATACCACCGGGGCCGATTAATTTTTCGATCCACTTCAGCGAAACCAGCACTATATAAATGACGATACAATTAATAAGGATGGCAATGAAAATATTAATGTCGCGGTAATCGGCTTTCAAACTCATGATGGTGGTAAGGGTTCCCGAACCGGCTATTAAAGGAAAGGCAATAGGCACTACCGAACCACTCTGAGGATTATTATCTGATTTAAAAAATTCTAACCCGAGAATCATTTCGAGGCCGATAATAAAAATCACTATACTACCCGCCACCGCAAACGATTTCACATCTAAACCCAGAAAATATAAAAAATCGTTCCCAAGAAAAAGAAACAAAATCATTAACCCGCCAGAGATGAGGGTAGCCTGCAATGAACGGATCTCTCCTCCCATTTTCATGCGCAGGCTGGCAAGAACGGGTATCGATCCTAATATATCAATAACCGCAAACAATGTAAACGACACTGTAAGCACCTCCTTAATGGCAAAATTACCGATATCCATTACTGCTCTTTTAACAAAGATAATACCGGCGGTATTGCCAACTTTCAAACCTTACTTTTTTTTCATCAACGCAGGAATACAACTCTTTTGGGGCTTATACCAGGAGATACGGAAAAGCTGAATTTTTTCACCCCTTCCGAACTGAAACAGGTAACCTGGCCGGGATCGCTATAGTTCATTGCATCACAAATATATACGTCGCCGTTATCCGCATCAAAATCAATTCCGTAAACAACGGAAACCGGTGTGCCATCGGTAATAAACTCATTACGAACCACAGCGCCTGCGCGGGTATCATAGGTTTTTACCCTGGTGCCGGTTGTAGAATAGTTGTTGAAGAAATATGCTATATCGTTATAAATGCGAACATGATCAAATTCATAATCAGTACCAAGTTGCTGCTTTACGGTGTTGCTGTTGCCATCTATAACCGTAACGGTGGCCGGAATGGTCGTGAAATTCCCATAGCTGGTTACATAAATATCGCCGGTAGAATTTACCGCCAGTTGTTGCGGGTTTACCCCAACCACAAGCCTTGCCACTTCCAAACCGGTATTCAGATCTACTACCGAAACCGTAGAATCGGGCACAGCATTAAATCCACCGGAATTGGCCACAAACAATTTATTGTTATACACCAGAATACCTTCGGGGTTTGGCCCAACAGGTAAAATTTGCGTTACCGAAAGTGAACTGGTATCAATAATCGATACCGTTCCATCATACGCCGTAACATACACATTTCCTTTTGCAGATGCTTCATACCTTGGCTGGCGGCCGGTGCCCATATTTTCGATAGGAATACGGGATATGAAGGATCCTGTTTGGGCATCCAGTACGGTAACGTTGTTGGAAAGGTTTACTACAATGTACAATTTGCTGCCATAAATCAGCATATCGTTGGCAATATCGCCCAGTCCGGCAGACTGTGAAGGGTTTTGCTGGGTAAAGAAATCTCCTGAAACGGTTCCTGTAGCCGCATCGCGGTATGCAAGTTTTGAATTGTTTGCAGCATAATTTCCTTCCGATAAAACATATACTCCCTTAACCGGGGCAATGGGATCGGGAGAGGAATCACTCTTTTTACAGGATACAAAGAATAATGTGGAGATTAAGACGAGGGAAAATGTACCTAAAATCTTGTTCATGATTGTTGTTTATTATGTTTATATGTAACGGTAAGGGTTAGCCTGAAATTAAACCCCGGCATGGGGTAATATTTTACTATCTCGTATTGCCTGTTGAAAACATTATTCGCTTCCGCTTTCAATTCTAATAAAAGCGGCTTTAATGTATGCGCATAGGCTATATTAAAATCGTGTGTTGTAAAGGCAGGCAACCTGTCGCCGGCCAGCTCACCTCCTGCACGGTATCTGCTGCCGGTAAAAAACAGGTTATACCCTGCACGAAAAGCGCCCAGTTCAAATCCCGCTCTCAGCGTTCCGGAATGTTTTGCCGAATAAGCAAGCTGGCGTTTGTATGAAACAGATGCGGGATCAGAAAGGTTAAGCGCATTTTGAAAACTGTAATTTATTCCGGCAGTATAAATGGCTTTTTTGCAGAGCATGGTAATATTAAATGTTGCATCTGCGCCGGTGATTGCTGCTTTTCCCACATTCATCATCGACCATTGAAAAAGATTCTGCCGGGGAATCGCCATAATCTTATCGGTAACATACTGGTAATATCCATCAACCGACCATGTAGCCTGTACGGTTTTTCCTGAAAAATTATTTGAGCCTAAGCATCCGAGGTTATACAACCTGGCCATTTCCGGCCGGAGCGCCGTATTGCCAATATTGGTAAAATACAATTCATCAAAAGTTGGATTGCGGTACAGGTATTTAAAAGAAGCACGAACATATACCGGCAGTTTACCTAACCGTGCATTTGCAGAAACGGAAGGAGAAAATTGAGAAACATGATGAGCTGCGTTTCCAAAGCTCACTTTTTCGTAAATCAGGTTGTGGAGTAAATTTGCCCCGAAATGAATTGCAGATACCCTGTAAGCAATCCCAATATTTTGGTAAAGGCCGTTGCGTTTTGGGTTTGCATAATGAACAGCAAAACGATCGGTGCGTTTTAATTGATCCCATACATAATCGGCCGCATAATGTAAGGAAAAAGATTTTACCGGTTTCCATTCTGCCGCTAATGATCCATAAACAGATTGCTGCTCAAAAAAATTCTCCAGCATACCTGCACTGTTCGGATAATCAGGATCTGTGTAATCTTTACGCTCTGAAGCATACTTTGCAGAAACAATGGCGGAAACGAATTTACTGATGTTCGTTTTCCATTGCAATTGAGAAAACAGAGTGGTGTTTACCAGTTTATCGCCTATAGGAGTAGTGTACAAAATTACTGCCCCCGGAAGCCCGCGGTTGGCATGGTAAGCATAATTCTGCCACAGCAGGTACGAGCTGTCGGTAAACCGGAGATGCAATGCCGTTTCTATTCGATAAGCAGAGATGCCCGCATTAATTCTTTCCTTTTTTGCTCCCCCGTTTTCATAATCTTTATACCTGTATTTGCCGTTTGCATTTTCCCAATCGCCGGAAATGTGGATTGATGTATTTTTTGAAACCCCTGCATTAATTGAGGCAAAGGGATTAATCAGCCCGAACGACCCTGCACTTACTCCTGAGGTTAAATTAATTTCCCCAAAGGGAATGAAAAACTGAGGTACAATATTAATGAGCGCGGCATTGATATAGGCCCTGGCCTGGGCAAGACCGGAAGAAGGAGCATTGAGCGTATATTCGATGGCGTTAGTATTGAACAGGCTGTACCTGCCCAGGTCTGTTTGCCCGCCCTGGGCATCGGAAAGCACCATCCCATTGTACAGTACCGTGGTATAATTAGCGCCTAAGCTCCTGAGCGAAACGGTTTTTAATCCACCCACACCCCCATAATCTTTTACCTGAATGCCGGGGAAAAAGCGGGCCACTTCTGCAACCGTAGCGCTGTTTAGCCCGGCAATTGCCTTTTTATTAAAGGTTAAGGAGAGGTTGGTATTGTGTATATTTTCTGCCGGGCGAATCGAAAGCAGGGTTACCCCGGAAAGCGTATCTGCCTGTTGCGCCAACAGAGTAGCGTGGTTCAGGAAAAATAAAAGGGATAAAAAAAACAATGCCCGAAAAAACATAACATATTACGGGCAAAACAAGAGGAGATAGTATTAATTACCTGCTCAAGCCTTTCACCCGAAAGCTTTGGTTAACAATGATTGAACCGGCAGGTCTTCTGACTTCACCTTCATTGGAAACCTTCCCGTAAAATACAGTGGTGTTCTATCCAATGATTGCCTTAAAGGCAGGTTTTACAGCTACGGGGATAGTGCCGGAATTCCTGATGTATTATGATCGGGGCACCGGGCTTCCCTTTTAACTCCGGTTTCACCCGGAGACCAATTCGGAACAAAGATAGGGGAATCGAATTTTTAAAAAATAAAAAAGCCACCCGAAAGGATGGCCCTAAAAGTTATTACGATGAGAGATTAATTACTGTCGTTCTTTATTTTACATTCTCCCACAATCCGGTGGAAACTATCATGAGCAGAAGTAATCAGTGGTAAAAGTTTTGTATCGTCTGCATTGGCATGAACTGCATCTGCCAGGCCATTCACAAGTTTTACAAGGGTATGAAGTTCTGCTTTTGTTTTATCGGTATCATAATCTCCCGGAATATCAGATGACGCCCATTTTTGAGCCGCCGCAAGCATATCATTCGCCTTTTCTCTTAAGGGCTGGAAGTTACCATCTTCAGCAGGATGAAATGTGGAAGACATAAAAGTGTGGAAATTTTCCTGTTCTGCCCAGGTTTTACCCTTCTGTTGAGCAATGCTCATAGCCGGAATCATGGCCAGAAAAAACACCAAAGTGCGTACAAAAGATTTCATAATCTAATTTTTTCCAAAAATAATAGAAATATGTGATTCTCCTCTCTCCAAAAACAACTTCCTAAATAAATCCATATACTGAAGAACATCTCTTAACTAATCTTAATATTAAATAAACGAACCTCATAATCAGTCATTTACATTATAAATCAACATTTCTGACCCCAATACATGCCATAAAATAAAAACCGGATATTTTCAATTTTGAGAAAACAGCTTTCTCCTCCGGAAGCCGGGAATAAAACAAAGAATATGGGCCGGATATAAAAAACTATCGGATGCATCTTTTAGTTCAACGGCTTTTCTTAATGCGGTTTATCCAAAGCGGCACAACTGAAAGCATTTAATTTATCCATGATGTTTCGGGTTGAAATCATTTTAATACACCGGCCAACATCTGATATCCGGAATTTTTTCGAAAAAATTTTGCTGAACAACCCTTATAAACGCCGCTTAAATAATTGAATATTACCATAAATCAGGAAACAATATTTTTGCGTATGCGAAAATTTGCCACCGCAATTCTGTTTATCATTTTAGCTTCCCATACGGAAGCACAGGAAAAATGGAACCTCCGTACCATAGTGGATTATGCCATGGAAAATAACATTACGGTGAAGATGAGTGAAGTACAGGAAAAAATTGCTGCCATTAATTTAAAACAAAGCCGGTTATCGCAAATTCCAACCGCCGGTTTTTCGGGTAACCTTGGTTACAACAGTGGGAATAACCAGGATCCGATCACCTTTCAAAGGGTAACACAAACTTATCTTTCTTCGGGAGTGCAGCTCCAAAGCAGCGCTGAGATATTTAATTTCTTTAGCCGGCGCAATCAAATTGCAGCAAACGAGTGGGAATATGAGGCATCAAAAGCCTATGTAAGTAAAATGAAAAACGACATTGCCTTAACGGCGGCAAATGGTTACCTCCAGATATTATTGACGAAGGAACAGGAAAAAATTATGCAGGTTCAATTGGAGCAAACACGGGCGCAACTCGATAATACCCATAAAATGGTTGCTGCCGGCACCCTTCCCGAACTAAATGAAACCCAACTTGTGGCCCAGCTTGCTATCGACAGTGGAAATTACATTTCTGCGAAGGGAAATACCCAATTGGCATTACTCACCCTTAAATCGTATCTGAATATAGATGCTTCAGCGCCATTTGAAGTGGATACCCCTCCGGTAGAATTAATTCCACTCGAACCCATTGCCGATCTTCAGCCGGATTTTGTGTATTCACTTGCCGTTGCCAACCAGCCCCAGCAGAAATACAACGAATTGAAATTAAAGGCAGCTTATAAATCGAAAGCCGCCGCCCGTGCAGCATTGCTTCCCAGCCTTTCTGTTTATGGAAGCTTAAGCAGCAATTTCATTTCAACAAAAACTCCAAATTATATTCCGGTTATCGGCGCCCCTGTTGCAACCGGCGATTTTGTGAATGTAAATGGCAATAATTATATGGTTCAATCGCCATCGGTATCGTATGTTAAAAATGGCAATATTCCCATTGATCCTTACTTTAAACAAATTTCTGATAATTTCAGCCAGGGAATCGGGCTAAGCCTGAGTATCCCCATTTTTAACGGGTATAATACGAGGGCAAATTACGAGCGTTCGAAATTAAATATTCAAAACTATAAACTTCAGCAGGACCAGGACAACCAAAAACTGAAACAGGATATTTACCAGGCCTATATTGCCGCAACCACCGCTATGGACAAATACAATGCGTCAAAAAAAGCAGTGGATGCGGCAGAACAAACCTATGTATTTGCGGGAAAACGATATGAAGTGGGTATGTTGGGAACTTTCGATCTTATCACTGCGCAAAATAACCTGCTGCGTACAAAACTCGATTATAACTCCAGCAGGTTCGATTATGTTTTCAAGATGAAAGTACTTGAATTTTATAAAGGCCTCGGATTAAAATTATAACTAACGGTACGCTTTAAACGAAAAAGATGAGTAAAAGCACAAAATGGATACTTATTGGAACCGGGATTCTGGTGGTATTATTAATCACACTATCAAAAGCTGGTGTTTTTGGAAAACACGAGGGCACAAAAGTTTCTGCCGAAAAAGTAACCAGAAGAACCATTATTGAAGTGGTAAATGCCAGCGGAAAGGTTTATCCTGAAGTGGAAGTAAAAATCAGCCCCGACATTAGTGGGGAAATTACAGAGCTTTATGTTGCAGAAGGCGACACCGTAAAGAAAGGACAGTTGCTGGCCAGGATTTATGCCGATATCTATACCCTTCAACGAGATCAGGCTGCAAGCGGCCTTCAGCAAAGCAAATCGCAGGTAGCCACATCCGAAGCACAAATGGCAAATGCAGCCGCTGCCCTACAGGCATTAAAAGCAACGCTCGATCAGGCCCGGAAAAATTTTGATATGCAACAAAAACTGTTTCGCGATAAAGTGATCAGCCAAAGCGAATTTAATGTTGCTGAAGCATCTCTTAAAACTGCAAAGGCAAATTATGATGCGGCTTTAGAAGGCCTCAAAAGCTCAAAAGCAAATATTACCGGCGCAAAGGCTAATGCACAAAGCGCCCTCGCCAATTTAGAAAAAGCAAACAAGGACCTCGGCCGAACAGAAATAACAGCTCCCATGAACGGAGTAGTAAGCCTGCTAAGTGTTAAGAAGGGAGAAAAAGTTGCAGGAAACAGCTTTAATGTAGGTACCGAAATTTTGCGAATTGCCGATATGTCGAAAATTGAAGTACGGGTAGATGTTGGAGAAAATGATGTGCCAAAAGTAAGGCTGGGCGATAGTTCCATTGTGTCAATTGACGCTTATCCCGACCGTAAATTTAAAGGCATTGTAACCCAGATTGCCAGCAGCAATAACGGTGCGGCCACAAGCGCCTTAGGAACCACCACCTCAACCGACGTTACCCAATACAAGGTTTATATCCGGTTGATTCCATCTTCTTATACCGATATGGTGCACAAGGGCTTTTTCCCATTTAAACCTGGAATGAGCGCAAGCGCCGACATACAAACACAAACTAAAGCCAATGTGCTTAGCGTACCCATTAATGCAGTTACCACCCGCGAAAAAAATGACAGCACAACCCACACAAAAAAAGCGGATGATAACAGTTCCGCCATTTCAAATACCGATAACCTTTCAATGGATGATCTTGATGTGGTAGTATTTGTAAAGCAGCCGGATAATAAAGTAAAAAAGAGACTGGTAAAAACCGGGATACAGGACATTAATTATATTGAAATTACCAGCGGCCTTAAAGAAGGCGATGAAGTGATAACAGGACCATACGGGCTGGTAAGCAAAACCCTTAAAGAGAATGATGAGGTGAAGGTGGTAGATAAGAAGGAGTTGTTCGAAAAGAATTAATCCAATCATTCCCGAAACAGAATACCGTTTTCTGATTTGCTTTCGGCAAAGGCTCCACTTATCTGTATTACCGTATATTGAAACGTTGATAAACGAGGCTAAGGGAACAATGCTTCTGCAGTTTTCACCGATTCCGGTTTCCCCACATCTACAACCTTATCGCCACTGTGATCGTAAACCAGCACCGGATGCTCTTTTGCCAGATCAAGATAAGTATCGATAATTGAAAATTTTCCGCTTTGTTTTACCAGGTTAAAAAAACCCGGTTTAAACGCAGCCACGCAACTGTAAGATTTTTCTAAATAGCGCCTGGCCGGTATGGCAATTTTCTCTTCGCCGGTAATCTTATTTCTCCATCCGCACAACCTCCCCAGTTTGTTTACCAGGAAAACACGGGATGATGGCCTGTTGGTAACGGCAAGGGTGATGAGCGCTCCCTGGTTGCTGTGGTAATCCATCAACACATCAAGGCGGAGATTTGTTAAAAAATCTGCATTCAGGGTAATGAACGATCCATCTCTCAGCAAGGGAGTGGCCTTAAGCAACCCGCCTCCTGTTTCAAGCAGTGCATCGGTTTCATCGCTTATCACAATATTGCTTCCCCATCCATCATTAAGACTGATTGCATCTATAACCTGTTCGGAAAAATGGTGCACATTCACCACTACATCCCTGATTCCGTAAAACTGCAGGTATTCAACATTTCGCTGCAACAGCGATTTTCCATTAACCAGCGCCAGCGCTTTGGGGTGTTCGTTGGTCCACGGCTTAAACCTGGTACCCAGTCCTGCGGCAAATATCATGGCTTTCATCGTACCCAGTTTTCCTTATTTTGGTGAACAACAAGAACCCGCACTTTAAATTTATTACGAAGGTGGCGGGCAAGTGCTTCGGCAGCATACACACTGCGATGCTGTCCACCGGTACATCCAAAGTTTATCATGAGCGATTCAAAATTCCGGTTGAGGTAATTGGTTACACTGATGTCCACAGCCGAGTAAACAGCATTCAGGAACTCAGGCATTTCGGTTTTTTGCTCTATGAAATCGATTACCGGTTTATCCAGCCCCGATAACTTTTTATACTCATCAATACGTCCGGGATTCAGGATTCCCCTCACATCAAAAACAAAACCTCCTCCGTTTTCGGATGCATCGGCAGGAATCCCCTTTTTATACGAAAAACTATTAACCGTTACCGTAAGTGGAGTGCCGGCATTGGCCTGAACCGGAGTGAATTTCAACAGCACTTCCTCATGAATACAAAAATTGAGTGTTTTTATAAACTCCGGGTAACCGGCAGGTAGCGGATGTTGCAATAAGAAGTTTTTCAGGTTCTTTAACGCCAGCGGTATGCTGGTAAGAAAATGCGCTTTCCGTTCAAAAAGCCCCCTGAAGCCATAGGCTCCCAATACCTGCAACAGCCTGATCAGCACATAGCCCTCATAATGTGTTCTAAATTGGCTTGTATCATCATCTGCATTAATTAATTCAAAAAAGACATGTACATAATGATCAAAGAGGTCGTTTTTCCATTGTTCGGGTAAATTGGCTTTTGCCTGCCAGAGAAGCGAGGCAGCGTCATATTGTGGTGCCCCCATCATCCCTCCCTGGAAATCGATAAACTTAGGGCCCTCGGTAGTAACCATAATGTTCCGGCTTTGAAAATCCCTGAACATAAAATACCGCAAACCTTTATCGGCAAGCCATCCCGAAAAATGTTCAAATTCATCAATCAGTTTTTGTTTATCGTAGGGCTTGCGGAGGGTATCGAGGAAATAATACTTAAAATAGAGCAGATCGGCCATAATGGCCTGCTTTCCAAATTCCATATTGGTAAGGCATTGCGAATAATCGAGCCCGTTATGCCCATACACCTGCAACCTGGCAAGATTAGCAAGTGATTGTTTATATAACTCAAAAACGTTCTTACTGTACCCTTCCTTTTCCAGGATATCCAAAAGTGAAACAGCGCCCAGGTCTTCCTGCAAATACACTTCACCGGCCTCGCAATACAACTTTGGCACGGCAAGCCCTTTTTCAGAAAAATGTTTGCAGAAATATGCAAAGGTTTTATTTTCCTTCAGGTTTTCGCCATAGGTGGCAATTTGTGTTGTGTTGTTTACTGATACCCTGAAATACATCCTGTCGCTCCCGGCGGGAGGCAGTTTTTCAATTTGTGGGATACCACCAAAGCAAGCTTCACAGGCCAGCCTGATTTTATTTTTTATTTCTTCAATGGGCAGCAACATGCGGTAAAATTAACTAAATTAAGAGCTAACAAACCTGCAATGGAAGCTAACGCTGAAAATTCATTATAAACTGAAATGAATTTCATTATTGTACTGGCATTTTTAGTGTTTTCCGGCTGCGTAAGTTCAAACAGGTCTGCGCATAAAACCGAAGAAACCCTCACTTCAAACACCTGGATTTTAAAAACCATTTACCAGCATAATAATATTGTACAAATAAAAGAACCGGTTGCATTTATTACTTCTCAGCAACGTTTCCGGTACGGGATGTTTCGTTTCTCCCATCCCGGCAACTTAACTTCAACGCCAAATTCCTGAGGCGTTGTGGGGAAGCAGGGTAATTCTAATTGAAATTCCCTGATACAATCGGGGCAAATTAGTGTGTTACAACTAATCCCGCTTTGCGGGGGGGCACTTGCGCCAGAAGAATACAATTGAAACTGAATAAATATAAAGTCAAACTGAATTTTCTTCAGTGCAAATTTTTGGTTCGAAATTTTTAAATCCATATTTTGTACATGGGGGTAAGGGGTGATAACCCCGGGGGCACGGAACAAAATAAATATAAAGCCACACTGAATTTTCTTCAGTGCAAATTTTTGGTTCGAAATTTTTAAATCCATATTTTGTACCTGGGGGTAAGGGGCGGCAGCCCCGGGGGCACGGAACAAAATAAATATAAAGCCTCACTAAACTTTCTTCAGCGTAAATTTTTGGTTCGAATTTTTTAATTCCATATTTTGTACCTGGGGGTAAGGGGTGATAACCCCGGGGGCACGGAACAAAATAAATATAAAG